>OJDH01000381.1_pt1 | contig 20963 bp, 18 predicted proteins | sample 1592761 | NCBI WGS metagenome assembly OJDH01 (sample SAMN05416855, study PRJEB24817) | seawater metagenome | isolation source: Sea water | place: Canada:Atlantic | collected 2013-11
CTTCGCTTCGCAAAAGCCTCCGTCTTCACCCCCATGCGGCAACCGCGTTGCGACAACCGCGTTGCGACAACCGCGTTGTGCTCTCAGCGTGGCAGAACAATTGATGCAGGGGAATGAAATTTGCGAGGGACGTGATTTCTTTTGCGCTGAAAACTTGAGAGTCTTTTTTCTATTCGCCTAAAAGCGTTTGTATGTCACAGAGTATGAACCTCAACCACATGGCTCAGTCGGGCTTTTATGATCCGTCTAAAACGGTCTGCAAGTTCTCTGAAGAATACTCTTGATGGTGAAGTGTTTCGCCAAGCGAGGGCGTGTTGGCGTAAAATTGGTTTGTTTTTTATCTCACACACATGTAGAGACTCGGGTACGTGCATTTCCGAATGTACATATAAACCAGGTAGAAAAGCTGCCCCCATACCCATGACCACCATTTGTCTTAAGGTATCTAGACTCGTTCCTTCATAATCCCGTTGAAGCTCTGCACCTAATTCATTGCAAATATCTAACACCTGATGATGAAAATGATGTTTATCTTCAAGCGTTAGGATCCTCTGTCCTCGAAGATGCTTGGGCTCAATGAGTACATCCTTGCTCATAGGGTGCTCACTCGAAAGCACTAGTTTTAAAGGCTCTGTAAACAAAGGCTCTACTATGAAGTCATTTGGCATACCTGCAAGGGGCGAAATAATTAAATCGTAATCTCCCTTATATAAACCTGTGTGCAATTCGCTAGGGGCTGATTCTCTAACGTAGAATTTTAACTTGTCGTATAGCTGATGCAGTTGGGGCAACACAAAGGGTAATAAATAAGGCCCTAATGTGGGAGGAATGCCTAATTTGAAAGTCGTTTTGGGTCCTTGAGCGAGCTCTCTAGCTACACTTTGGAACTCTGTCATAGTTTGCAGAATATGCTCGGCATGATTTAATAACTCACGGCCATCAGGCGAAAGCATAGTGCCATTTCGTGATCGTTCAAACAGGGTTAGCCCTAAACTTTCTTCAAGCTTAACGATTTGATTCGTCAACGTGGGTTGGCTGATATGTAATTGATATGACGCTCGTCTAAAGTTCAATGTATGGGCGACAGCGACAAAGTATTTTAGCTGTTTCAACGAAGGCTGTAGATGAGAATTCGGCATAAGATCGGTCCAAATGTGTCTCTGATAGGAATAGGCTATCACGAGCGTATATATTTTTCTATAAAGCTATCAGGCAGTATGGTGTGTGTATATTGTGATAATGGTTTTTACCGAATTTTAACATTAGGAGTTGGTTATGGATCATGTGATCTCAGGTGTAGCAAAGTTTCAACGTGATGTTTTCCCAAAAAATAAAGAAGTTTTTCAGAAACTAGCAACTAGTCAGAATCCAGAAGTTTTATTCATTACTTGCTCTGATTCACGTATCGACCCGAATATGGTAACGCAAACAGGTCCCGGGGATTTATTTATCTGCCGTAACGCGGGTAATGTAGTGCCGCCTCACAGCAATCAAACCGGTGGTATGACCGCCTCAATTGAATTTGCTGTAGCTGCATTGGGCGTTGAGCATATTGTTATTTGCGGTCACACAGACTGCGGAGCGATGAAAGGAGCTCTAGCACCAGAAGCGTTAGATGAGCTTCCACATGTAAAAGAGTGGTTGGGACATTGCCGTGGTGCAACTGAAGTCGTTAAACACAAGCATGGCAGCGTAGGCAGCGAGCATCTTGACGAAGTCACTAAAGAGAATGTTTTGTTGCAGATCCAACATCTTAAGACGCATCCATCCGTTGCAGGGCGATTAGCGTGTAAGGAAGTACAAATTCATGGTTGGGTTTATAGTATCGAAACCGGAGAAGTTCTCTGTTACGACAATAAATCAGAAAGCTTTAAGCCTATGGAAGAATGTTACGCTAGCGAAACAGCGTTTAAATCGGCCATTGGTCTTTAGTAAACTGCAGGATATTTAAATAGATGAAATTCGATTTATCAAATTTACGCGGTGATGTAACCGGTGGTATTACCGCAGGGATCGTTGCGTTACCGCTGGCATTAGCGTTAGGTGTTGCTTCAGGATTAGGTCCTTTGGCAGGTTTGTACGGCGCTATCGCAGTGGGTTTCTTTGCTGCCTTGTTCGGCGGTACACCTTCTCAAATTTCTGGCCCCACAGGGCCAATGATTGTTGTGCTTGCAGGTCTATTCGCAAGCTTGTCTGGTAATGTTGAACTAATATTTACCGCGGTTATGTTGGCCGGTATTCTACAGGTGCTCTTCGGGTTCTTAGGCGTAGGTCAATATATTCGCTTAGTACCCTACCCAGTGATCTCTGGTTTTATGTCAGGTATCGGTGCAATCATTATAATTCTACAATTCGGCCGTTTACTTGGTCATGAGCCTCCTGGTGGTACATTAGGGGCATTATCATATTTGCCGCACGCACTTGCTAATACCAACTTTATAACGCTAGCACTGGGTGGCCTTACACTGGCGATAGCGTATTATTGGCCAGCTAAATTAGGTAAGTATTTACCTGGCGCACTTGCTGCTTTGATTATCGGTACGCTTGTGAGTTTGGCAGTAGCCAGTGTACCTGTTCTAGGTGCTATACCAAGTGGTCTTCCTAGTTTACATCTACCTGTGTTTGAGCAAAGCCATTTTTGGCTAGTGCTGGAAGCAGCATTTATTCTTGCTGTATTAGGTGCGATTGATAGCTTGTTGACGTCTCTGGTGGCTGACAACATGACGCGGACTCGCCATGACAGCAGTAAAGAGTTAATTGGCCAAGGTATTGGTAATACCATTGCAGGTTTGTTTGGTGGTATCGCAGGTGCTGGCGCTACTATGCGTACAGTTGTGAACATACGCTCAGGTGGCAAAACAAAGATATCGGGCATGGTACATGCGTTAGTTCTACTTGCTGTTGTACTAGGGTTGAGCCCACTTGCAGCTAATATTCCTCACGCTGTATTGGCAGGTATTTTAGTTAAAGTAGGTCTGGATATTATTGATTGGCGTTACATCAAGCGCGCGCACAACGGTCCGCGTTGGGATTTCGCATTAATGATATTAGTACTAGGTTTAACAGTCTTTGTTGACCTAATTACGGCCGTTGGGGTCGGTGTAGTACTAGCTGCGTTAGCGTATGTTCGCCAGATAGCACAGATTCAAATTACTGAATTACGCGCATTACCTGAAGCGTCTAACAAGCCAGAAGAAAAAGCGTTGTTAGAAGAAGGGCATGGCAGAGTCAATGTGTTCAACTTCTCTGGTCCATTAAGCTTTGGCGCTGCTGCTGACTTAGGTCATCACGTTCGTCAGCATGTTAAACCTGGGTCTGAAGTGTTGATACTCGACTTCTCTAGAGTGCCGACGATGGACGTATCTGCGGCGATGGCTGTTGATACTATCGCGTCAGATAGTCATGCTGCGGGTAAGCTACTTTATATTTGCGGAATGAATGAGAAGGTCAAAGAGGTTTTAATTGCAATCAATGGCAGTACCCTTGCTGACTTCGAAAGTGATACCTTAATTGATGCACTTAATACTGCGCTCAAAGCGATTGAGAAATAGCCTCAATTGATGGTCAATAAAGCGTCGAGTATGCTTAGAAATTGATCCACATAGCCGTCTCCTTCGAGGCGGCTTTTTTAGTTAAATAATCCACGTGTTTAGATCATTTAACGCAATATACCTGCCTGGTAAATATATTATCCATATGTATTTCAAATAGTTACGACTAAAGTTTAGTAACGCCTATATTTTTTATAAGTGTACTATATCTATACAATAATAAAAAAAGTCTAATACCAATGAAAACTATCGCCTTAATAGTAATTTGTCTTTTCTTGTCTATTGGCCAAGCTCAAGCTGGATTAATTCAATGGGATGCTTTCAACGCTGGTGACGGGTTGGCGGTTAAAGATGAATCGACGGGCCTTGTTTGGTTAGATTTAACTCAGACTGCAGGCAAGCATTACGACGCTGTTAGTTCTCTCTATTCTGGATGGGAGTTAGCAAGTTATAGTGTTGTCGAGGAATTATTGATAACTGCGTTTTCAACAATCAATATAAGCGGTTCGTTGGGTGAAAAAAACAAGTTTGAACAAGAGTGCTCAAATACAAGTGTCTGCTTTGATAACGCAGAAAACTGGCAAGGTTTATTTGGCTCATTATCGGGTGTTAATCGAAGTTATCAGCAATATTCTTACGGTTTATATTTAGACCACGAAGATGTATTAAGAATGGGTGGTGTATTCAAAAACGGCAGTGGTAGTGCCAACCTTTACGGTACTGAGTTTAATGTGGGTTATAGCTTAGATTATGAAACCAAGTATGCTAATGGCGATTTCAATTACTTCGGTTTCTACTTAATTAAGAGTGAACCCGTTTTTAGCGCTCAGCCAAAATTGCTGCCTATCAATGATGCGTCTGCGCCAACTACATCTTTTTTCTTTCTTAGCTTGAGCGGATTGCTAATCTTTCTCAAGAGAAACGTTAAAGCTAAACGCTCGAATAAGAAGTAACAGTAAAGTATTCATTTGTAGGGTGCTGAATAGCCCTAATATTATAATACTGCCATCCTCAGCTTGTTTTACCTCGCTAAATCAAATTATCTTTCCTATATCAACACGTTTACGAGCAAAGTTATACTAACACCGAGCGTTTGAGCGCCATACCATCTCATTTGAATATAAGATCTGTTTCAGGCATCTTTTAGCGGCGTGCAGGCCTGCACTCCGCTGCGAAAAGTACACTTTAAAGCATAATAAATTATAGCTCTTCGAAGGGGCTAATTAGATACCTAATTGGTAGCAAAACTTACGTTTAAGCTGGTGTCTATACTACTTAAGTAGATTTGCTTTGATTTGTGTATTCGAGCATGATGTAAAGATAATAATAAGAAAAATATCAGTAGTCGTATGTCATCCAATTTGGCAAAAAATTCGATCCTAACGCTTTTAGCTAATTTGTCGTTCTCACTAACAAATTGGTTGCTGCTAGTGGTGATTGCCAAAGTTTATGACACAGCATTCTTAGGGCAATTTGTACTTGCTCTGTCTATCTTGTCCCCCGTCTTTTTGTTGTCTAGTTTAAAATTACGTACCCTCATAGTCGTAGATGTTGATACCGAATATAGCATCGAGCAGTATTTAGGAACTAGGTTATTACTTAGCTCTATTGGCTTGATACTTTCAATACTCTTGGGGATCAGCTTTTTTAATAATGTGTCCTTTTCGCTATTGTTGCTAATCGGAGTATATAAGTGGTGCGATAGTTGGTGTGAGTTATTTTATGCTTATTACCATCGTACTGGCCGCTTCGATACAGCCACCTTTTCACAGTGCGGGCGTTCAGTGCTCAGTATGTCGGTCATTCTGATTATCGCATTGATAAGTGACTCTGCCATTTTAATGGTGAGCGGATGGGTAGCGACAACGGTTGTATTTAGCATTGTCGATACAGTGATTTTTACAAACCTTCGTCGAAGAGATGAAAGCGTAAGTACCAATTGGATTTCGCTTTTATCGGTGCAATATGCAGTACGTACCCCGCTACGTATTCTGAAAAAGTATTACACCCTGAGTATATCCCTTGTCGTCGGTGCTTTATTTGTCTACATACCTAATTTTGTGATTGAGAAATATTCGGGCATAGAGGCTGCTGGGGAGTTTGCTGCCGTGAGCTACTTTCTTATTGCAGGTGGTCTTTTAATTCACAGTGTATCGCAAGCGAGCTCACCTAGACTTGCAGTTTTTGCGAAGCAAGAAAACTGGAAAGGATTAATTACCCTTACGTTTAAGATGTGCCTTATTGGAGCCGCTATCGGTGTATCTGGTGTGATAGTAGCTTTGGTTGCTGGTAAGTTTTTCCTCGAATTATTTTATAACCCTGAAATTGCTCTTTTATCTGAGGAACTAACCTGGGTGTTGGTCGCCGCTGCAATTCGATATATCTATATTTTCATTGGTACCGCAATGAACGCACTAAAGCAATTTCATACGCAAACTTATATTTATGCGGTAGGCACTCTATGTGTATTGGTCGCTTGCTTATTTTGGGTGCCTGAATACGGCTCATTAGGGGCTGCAAAAGCAATGGTATTCGCTACCTGTATGGAATGTATTTTGTTCGGTTTTTTCTTTTGGAGAAACGTGAAAATAAAGGAAAAAGCTCATGACTAAAAAAGTGTTACACGTATTTGGCATTATGAATCGTGGCGGTGCTGAGCTTAGGACCTTATCTACGCTAGAAAGAATGCGCAAGTTGGGCGTTGAATACGAGTTCCTAGTGCTAAGTGGTCAGAAAGGTGTGCTTGATCAAGAAATTACCGAACGAGGTAGCAAGGTTCACTATTGTCCTTTAAGTCTCACTTTCTTTTTTCAGTTCATGTCTATCTTGAAAGCGGGAAAGTATGACGTTGTGCATTCTCATGTTTCACTCGTCTCGGGGGTTATATTGTTTATCTCTTGGTTGGGCGGAATAAAGAGACGCGTTGCACACTTTAGAAGTACTCATGATGTAGAGAATCCAAGTGCATTACGGCGTATAAGGGACAAGTTCCTTAGGAGATTATTGCTGACTTTCTCGCATTATATTGCTGGTGTGTGTGAAGCAACTTTAGACGCGTTCTGGCATTTTGATTGGAGAGAGGATAGCCGTTTTAGAGTGATCTATAACGGCTTTGAGCAGCACAATGTCGTTTACCAGGAGAGGTTTTGGCACGATTATTTGGGTGTTAGCGCTGATAATAAAATTATTATCAATGTGTCTCGGATGCATGAACAAAAAAATCATCCTCGGTTAATCGAAATTTTTTGCGAATACTGCCAAAAAAATAATGACGCCGTTCTAGTCTTGATAGGAAAAGAAGACCCAGAGATAAAACAGCAACTACAAAGAATTGGTGCCTTGAAAAATGCAGACGAGCGCATTTTTTATTTAGGCGAAAAAGCTCAAGTATTACCGTTTATGAAGCACGCGAATATGATGCTTTTCCCGTCGAAATGGGAGGGATTGCCAGGTGCGGTATTAGAAGCGGCTAGTTTAGGTGTACCTGTTTTAGCATCCGACATTCCGGGAGTATTAGAGATCGCAAAGCAGCTTGATGTGGTGCATTACTTCCCGTTGGTGCAAAGCAATCAGAGCTGGGCACTGCAGATAACTCAGTTGTTGTCACAACCTCTAGAGCATGAGGTAGGGCGCCAGACCTTTAAAAATAGTGTGTTCCAGTTAGACCATAACGTTAAACAACTGTATGCACTTTACGCTTGATACGGAGTTAATTAAAAAGATAGTTGGGATTTGGGTCCTCGCCATGGGTAGCGTGTTTGTGTTCGCCGGGTATATTGACGTTTTCGAAACGCCTCGGGCCGAGTTGGAGTCTTTTACCACTTTTACCTGGTTGTTAGTCTCAATTATATTGGCGAATACTTTGCCTAAAGGTATTTGGTCAATTTGCTATATATATTTTATTGTCTTCGGAATTTTTCACGGAGGCTTAATATTAGTTAACTCAGTTAATTTGATTACCGATCACGATACGCTGTATCAAATTAGCTTTTGGTTCAATAGCAATCAAACCGAAAATGCTATTCATATGATAAATATAGCTTTTTTGGGGTTTGGTATTGGTGCAATGGTGTTTTCTAAGGCGGTTAAAACTGAGCACAATGTTAGCCCAAGGGACGAAGAGTATAACCGTCGTTTGTATCATATCGGTGGTGGCATATTACTGGTATTTATTGTCCTATTTTTTCTCGTCGCATTCGCAACGGGGGCGATATATTCATATGGCGCTTATCTTCGGGTTGTAGACAGCAACCCTCTGGTGGGGATTATGTTCACTTACATTTATGTGTTCATATCCTTGGCGTTGGTTTTAGTGGCAGTGGCGCATGACAAAGCGTTTGGTTATCTATATTTTGCCTTTTTTGCTGTATGGGCCTTGTTTGCATTCAAACTGGGCTTACGAGGTGAAGTCATGTTCCCTAGTGCCGTAACAGCATGCATGCTAGGCAGAAAAGGTCGTGTTATGAATGGTTTTTTGTTGTTAGCAATGATTGTCGTATTTTTAGTTGCAGCAGGGATTGTTAAGAACGCTCGCGTCTCAGGAACTTACGACGGAGGTGCGGATTTTAATCCTTTAAACGCAGTTGCAGAAATGGGCTCAAGTTTACGGGCGGTGCAAGAAGTGATTAGCTGGCGTGAAAAAGGAGATGACCTATTACTTGGTGCAAGTTACTGGGCGCCTATTGAAAGGCAGTTTGCACTATTCATTCCGCAATTAGATAGGGTAAAAGCTGAAGACGATGATCGGCTTCTGAATGTTAAAGTCATCAAAGTGGCTGGACCGATTGGCTTTTCACCCGTAGCGGAAGCCTATGTCAATTTTGGTGAAAAAGGGGTACTGATTATATTCTTCTTGTTTGGCGGTTTGATGGCCAAGTTAGACAATATGTCCTCTAGTACTAAAACTGATATATTGATTGGCGTTGCCTTGGCTCCGCTATTTATCATGATTAGAAATAGCTTTGCTCACGTACCAGTGCAGATAATATTTGGCTGTGCATTTGCAATGTTTTTTATGTTTTTGGCCCACAAAAGAAAAGAATAATAATAATGGAAGTAGTGGTGACTTGTGAGTTTCGTTTTTATAGAACACCTGATCAAAAGGTTTGGACGAGCAGCGCGTTTTTATATCACTTTTGGCAGAGATATTTAGCTACGTTTAAAAAAGTGATTGTCGTCGCACGTATTCAAGATGTGGACGCTCCTCAACAGAGTTGGCACTTATCCAGTGGGCTTGACGTTACCTTTGTAGGGCTGCCTTATTATGTAGGTTTTGCCGGGTTACTAAGAAACTTTCGTAAAATTCGAAAGACAATTAACGCGGTTGTCACACCCCAAAGAGCTGTTATCTATCGAGTACCCTCCCAGTCAGCAATGTTAGCGAGTTTTGGAATAGCTGCCAAGCAAGGGTTTGCACTAGAAGTAGTTGGTGACCCTCTTGACGTATTTAATACTGGTATAACAAATGGCCTATTAGACAAAATATTAGGTTGGGTTAGCTACACTGGCCTCAGGTATATGGCAAGAAATGCACTTGCCGCGTGCTATGTAACGAAGGAATACTTGCAACGTCGCTACCCAGTATCAAATGGTGCTCTAAGTGTTGGATGTTCGGATATAGAATTACCAGCCGCTAGTTATGTCACTCAAGCTAGGGGGTTTAATACTCCTGGTAAACAGCTAGTTTTCGTTGGTTCCTTTTCGCAAATGTACAAAGGGCCGGACCTTCTCATCCACGCTATTTCGTACCTTAAAAAGCAGGGGCAGGCCTATAATGTCACTATGCTAGGTGGTGGGATTTTTTTGCAAGAAATGCAAGCTCTGGCGAAGAAACTCGAATGTAGCGAACTTATACATTTTGCCGGCGAAGTAGAGCATGCCGACGTTATTCAATATTTAGATAATGCCGATGCCTTTGTGATGCCATCTCGCACTGAAGGCCTACCAAGAGCCTTAATTGAAGCAATGGCTCGTGGCTTGCCTTGCATCGCTTCAAATGTTGGGGGGATCCCCGAGTTACTCGACAACGCCACTGTGGTTGAAAACAACAACTGGTCGCAACTAGCTCAAAAAATTCATGGGCTACTGTCATCCCCAGAATCAATGTCTCAAGCATCTATGCGAAATTTGGAATATGCAAAACTTTACGAGCTGGAATTATTAGCCAAAAAACGAGGAGACTTCTATCAATCATATTTTGATTTGAAGTCTAAATACTCATGAAAGTTTTACATCTACTTAAAACCGCAGTGGGTGCTAGTTGGGCGTTACGCCAAACTACCGAGTTGGTAAAGCTAGGTATTGAGGTACACCTTGTTTTGCCCGAGGGGCCGATGGTTGCGCGTTACAAAGAGGCCGGGGTCGTAGTGCATATCTTCGACCCTTCGATAGCCCTAAAACAACCATGGGAAAACATTAAAAAGGTTAAAAAACTCCGCCAGATAGTCGAAGGGGTTCAGCCTGATATTATTCATAGCCACTTTGTTGCTACTACGCTACTGATGCGTTTAGCGCTACGAGGGTACGCTATTCCGCGTATTTTTCATGTTCCCGGGCCCCTGCATCTAGAACATTGGGGCTTTCGACGAGCCGAGTTAGCCAGCGCGAATAGTGATGATTACTGGTTAGCATCTTGTCTTTGGACAAAACATGCCTATAAGTCATACGGCATCGATCCACAACGGGTGGGGTTAGCTTATTACGGCGTAAATGCGGATGACTTTTCTTTTACCTCGCCGGCTAAAGACAACCTCGCATCTCAATTAGGGTTAGCACAAGATACCTTTATAGTCGGTATGGTTGCCTATTTTTACGGACCTAAAGCGTACCTAGGGCAAAAACGTGGGTTAAAAGGGCATGAAGACTTAATTGATGCAATCGCCATTGTTCGAAAGCGTTATCCGAATGTGAAATGCCTATTTGTTGGTGGACCATGGGCCGGTGCTGACAAATACTTCGCGCAAGTGCAGCAGTATGCAAAGCAGCAAGCGCCTGCTGGTTGCGTATTTATGGGCTTACGAAATGATGTTCCCAAGCTATATCCGCAATTTGATTTAGCGGTTCACCCCTCTCACTCTGAAAATGTCGGCGGTGCAGTAGAGTCAATGTACGCAGGGGTAGCAACGCTGACATCGAATGTTGGTGGCTTCCCTGATTTGGTTGAAGACGGCGTCACCGGTTATATGGCACCGGCAAAAGCGCCTGAACTGCTTGCACAGAAAATAATACGAGCCATTGAGCACCCTGAGGAGCGAAAAAGGCTGATTGCAAATGCCAATATCCGTGTCGCAAAGATTATGAATGTGCAGTATAACGCCAGACAGATCACTGATTTTTACCAACAAGTATTGTCTCAAAGAGCAGAGCCAGTGGTATCGCCAAAGCGGGGAAACCACAATGCTTAAACGATTATTAGATATCGTATTGGTATGTGCGGCATTACTACTACTTTGGCCTGTTATGCTGTTTACGGCTGTACTAGTTCGAATACTTTTAGGTGGCCCTGTGTTCTTTAGACAGCCAAGGCCCGGGCGCAACGATCGTGTGTTCAATATGATTAAATTTCGCAGCATGACCAATAAAACCGATGCTAACGGGCAACTGTTACCCGATGAAGTAAGGTTAACGTCGTTCGGAAGCTTTTTGCGCCGTAGTAGTTTAGATGAACTCCCCGGATTACTAAATGTACTTCGTGGGGACATGAGTTTGGTCGGCCCTCGGCCACTGCTCGTTGAATATTTACCTCTTTATAATGCAGAGCAAAAGTGTCGCCATAACGTGCGTCCGGGCATAACTGGTTGGGCGCAGGTCAATGGGCGTAACAACTTATCTTGGGAAGATAAGTTTGCGCTCGATGTGTGGTACGTAAAAAATCGTAGCTTTGCTTTAGATATTAAAATCCTATTTTTAACCATTCTTAAGGTTCTCCAAAGGGCAGATATCGAACAGGATGGACACGTCACCATGAGCAAGTTCACTGGCTCCACAAGTGCTACGGGAGAAAAGCATGATCAATAAGCTCATTATTATAGGAGCAAGCGGCCACGGAAAAGTAGCGGCAGACTGCGCCGAAGCAAGCCGTCGCTTTAGTGAAATCCGTTTTTTAGACCAAGCATACCCAGAACAAAAAACGAACGCTCACTGGGACGTGGTTGCTCATGCCGATGAAGCAATGAAATATGTGGCGAGCGATACCTTATTCTTTGTGGCCATTGGCAATAATGCTATACGAGCGAAAGTGACTGATGAATTGCTAGCGCAGCATTGCTCCTTCGCCACGCTGGTGCACCCAAGTGCGCACGTCAGCCGGCACAGTGAAATTGGCTTGGGTTCGCTCATTTGTGCCAATGCGACAGTCAATATCGCCAGTAAAATAGGCCAAGGCTGCATTATTAATACTGCAGCCAGTGTCGACCACGACTGCGTGTTAGGTGACTTCGTGCATGTTGCCCCTGGCTCACGTCTGGCGGGCAATGTGACTGTTGAAGATCAAAGTTTTATCGGCATCGGCAGTGCAATTATTCAAGGCTGCACTATTGGTCGGCGCAGTATAGTGGGAGCCGGTTCCACTGTGCTTTCAAATATTTCTGAGCACACGATTGTAGCTGGTAGCCCGGCTAAGAAAATTAATAATAATAATTAAGCATCTTCGATGATGTGAGGTAACACTATGTTAAACGGACCTTTTTCCCCTTGGCCGAACTACGATGAAGCTGAGAAGGCAGCGGTGTTGTCAGTCCTTGACTCTAACAAGGTAAATTACTGGACGGGGAAGCAGTGCAGAGAATTCGAAAAAGCATTTGCACAATACACTCATTGCGAATATGCAGTTGCAGTAGCAAATGGCACCGTCGCATTAGATTTAGCATGGCAAGCGCTGGATATGCCAAAGGGCAGCGAAGTCATTGTTACCTCACGCACGTTTATTGCATCTATTTCATCTATTGTTTTGGCCGGTTTAGTGCCTGTCTTTGTAGATATAGAGCTTGACTCTCAAAACATCAGCGCCGAGACCATACGTGAGAAAATCACTACGAATACCAAAGCTATTCTGTGTGTACATCTGGCAGGTTGGCCTTGCGAACTGGACGATATTCTAGCCTTAGCCGACGAGCATGAACTCTTTGTGGTAGAAGACTGCGCTCAAGCGCACGGTGCGACATACAAAGGCAAGTCGGTAGGCAGTATTGGCGATATCGGCGCTTGGTCGTTTTGTCAGGATAAAATCATGACGACAGCTGGCGAAGGCGGCATGGTAACAACCAACAACAAGTCACTCTGGGAAAAAATCTGGGCATTTAAAGATCATGGTAAATCGTGGTCAGCGGTATATGAAAAAGAGCATCAACCTGGCTTTCGTTGGTTACATGAAAGCTTTGGTACTAACTGGCGGATGACTGAAATTCAGGGAGCTGTTGGCTTACAACAACTAAAAAAAATGCCAACTTGGATGCAGCGGCGCCAAGCTTACGCTACACAAATTTTTGCAACCGCCAGCAAATCTGATGCCCTGTATGTTCCGCAAATTCCCGCATACATCGAACACGCGTTTTATAAGTGCTATGTGTACGTGCGCCCTGAAAATCTTAAACCCGAGTGGAGCCGTGATCGTATCATCGATGCTATTAACAAGCTCAATGTGCCGTGTTTCTCTGGTTCATGCTCAGAAGTTTACTTAGAAAAGGCCTTTGATGATTCAGGCTATCGCCCAGAAGAACCTTTAGTAAATGCAGTCACTTTGGGCCAGAACTCGTTGATGTTTTTGGTGCATCCCACGTTAACCGACGATGAGATTTTGCGTACTTGCCAAGCGATTGAGCAAGTGATGGGTGAGGCTGCCCAATCATGAAACTAGACAGGCTGTTTTCACTGAGTCCACACGCTAAACTTTCACTTTCTGTTGGATGGGATTTAGGCGCGTTGTTTGCGAGTATTTTGGTGGCGTATTGGTTACGTATCGGCATCGAAGACTGGCATTTTGCTGCAAGCGAGTGGTTGGTCATCATTTTGAATTGCGTTTTCGCCTTGAGCCTAATGACGTTTTTCGGTCATTATCAACAAATGGTACGTTACATTGACATACGGGCGATATATCTCATTTTCATCGCGCTGAGTTTGTCTGCATTGTATTTGTTTGCGGCGCGCTATGCCTTTCAGGCTTTTGTTCCCACCACAGTTCCTTTTATCTACTTAACCTTGGCAATGTTTTTAATTGTCGCTCCACGGTTACTGATACAAACCACGGTTCAAACACAAAATTATAAAATTCGTGAAAAGTGCATCATCTTTGGCGCCTCTCAAGCAGGGCGCTCGTTAGCCCAAACCTTGCGATCCGGTAATGACTTGCTGCCGGTGGCATTTGTTGATGACAAGAAGCTATTTCAAGGGAAGCAGGTGATGGGATTGCAAGTGTATGCTCGAGAAGATATCCCTGAGCTAGTTCGCAAGTATGGCGTCAACAAGATGTTGCTAGCGGTGAATAACTCATCCCATGGCCGCCGTAAGGAGCTTATCGCCGAGCTAGAACCCTTTGCTATAGAATTGCTGAGCATCCCTAATATTCAAGATATTCTGTCGGGTAAACGTAAAATCGATGAGCTGAGGGAAATCAAGATTGAAGAATTACTGGGGCGCGAGCCTGTGCCACCTATTGCTGATTTATTGGATACGAATATCCGTCGCAAGCGCGTTATGGTGACAGGGGCTGGTGGATCGATTGGAAGTGAATTGTGCCGACAAATCGCTAAGTCGAACCCTGAGTCACTAATATTGTTTGAGTTATCAGAATTTAACCTATATCAAATTGAAGGTGAGCTTTCTAAGCTTTACCCAGATATTAAGATTGTTCCTATTCTGGCCAGTATTCAAGACAACGAAATACTGCGAAGCGCCATTGACGCTCACAAGATACAAACTATCTACCATGCGGCGGCTTACAAACATGTGCCTATGGTGGAGTCGAACCCTTTGGCTGGGCTGCGTAATAACGTATTTGGCACTGCGAATGTTGCGTTAGCGGCACTGGAGTTTGATGTGGAAAAATTTGTACTAATTTCTACGGATAAAGCGGTGCGCCCCACCAATGTAATGGGTGCCACTAAGCGCTTTGCAGAATTGATTGTTCAAGGTATTGCCGATTTAGAATCTTCTACTCAGTTTGCCATAGTCAGATTCGGTAATGTCCTTGGCTCATCTGGCTCGGTAGTGCCCTTATTCACTCGACAGATTCAGGCGGGCGGTCCTATCACCGTTACCCATCCGGATATTATTCGCTTCTTCATGACCATTCCAGAGGCCGCTCAATTGGTGATCCAAGCCGGCGCAATGGGCAAAAAAGGTGAAGTGTTTGTGTTAGATATGGGCGACCCAGTGAAAATAGTCGATTTAGCGCAAAAAATGGCGCATTTGATGGGGCATACGTTAAAGACTGAAACGCAGCCAGATGGAAATATAGAGCTTAAATTTTCTGGTTTACGACCAGGTGAGAAGCTCTATGAAGAGTTACTAATTGACGATGCTGATACCACTACAAAGCACCCCAGAATTATGGGGGCCGACGAGAGTAAATTGCCTTTCGAGGAAGTAGTGATGCTGCTAGACGAGTTGAATTATGAGTTGACCCAGCAAAATGAAGCTAAAGCGAAGGAAATTTTAATTGATGCGCCACTTGCTTATGCGCCGGCTGCGCATTAATTGTCATGGATCCAGTTCTAGGGTCGATACAATCAGGATGTGCCCATTATCTCACTCTTAAGGTCTAGATTTTTGCGAACACGTATTTTGTTCATAATCATGCTATGCACTTCAATGTTCTCGCGGGCTCAAGAAAGCACGTTTTTCATGGGCACTGGAGACGTTATCGTGATTAATATTTATGGTGAGCCAGACCTGAATCAACGAGTGCGCATTGATAAAACGGGTGACATACGTATGCCTTTTATCGGCATGGTGAATGCCATCGGTAAAACCGCCGGTCAGCTCGCCGCTGAAATAGAGACTGCTTACCTCGATGGTTACCTTGTTGAGCCGAATGTTAATGTGGTGATAGAGCGTTTTCGCCCCTTCTTTATCAAAGGAGCGGTAAAAAACGTGGGTGCATACGATTTTCAGTTTGATCTAAGTATTGATGAGGCAATTGCTGTTGCAGGGGGCCTTAAAGAGCGAGCGTCCAAAAGTAAATGGTTTATTATCCGGGGCGCTGAAAAAAAACGTATCCCAGTACAAGCAGAGCAAATGGTGCACCCAGGTGATATTATTATTATCGAAGAAAGCCTATTTTAACCATGGATAGCAATCGAGACTTTACCTTAAAGCAGGAACGTTCATTAGATATCTTCGATATCTTGACTTTCCTGTGGCGTAAAAAGTTTCGGATCATTATCACTGCTGGACTGCTGGCATCATTAGGTGCTTACTACGTCATCCATCTACCAAAAATTTACGTCGCCAGCAGTATCCTTTTATTGAGCGCCAAAGACAGTGGATTGACCTTACCTTCAAGCCTTTCTGCCATCACCAGCGGTGAAGACACTCGCCAAGACACTTACATTGAATTCATGCGCTCTCGTCAATTCGTGCAAACGGTTGTGGATGATTTAGCTCTGTACAATTTGCACGAATATCAACAGTCGACTGACGGCGGCTACGTATCAGAGAAAGACTATGCGACTACCAAGTTACTTAATCAGTTTAGCGTTTCAAAACTAAGCAATACTGATATGTTGAAGATCACGGTTGAGTCTTTAACGCCCAGCAGTGCCGCGGAGATTGCGAATCACATCGGCCCCGCATTTTTCGCTTATTATGCGCTTATCAATCGTCAAAAAGCAGACTCGAAATCCCAATGGTTAAATGACCAATTAAATGAATTAAAAAATAGCTTAAGTCAGTCAGAAGAAAGGCTACTGACGTTCTTGCGCGATAATGAATTGGTTAATGTGGAGAGTCAGGTTGAACTGGCAAAAAGTGAGATTGCAGGTCTTATCTCTCAGAAAATTCATATTGATAGGGCGGTTGCTGAATCACAAGGCAGTATGGTGCAATTAGCGACTATCTCGGGAGGACAACAAGATTATTTGCAGATACCTGCTATTCAAAACAATGCTCTGATCCGTGATTTACGTATTCGCCGAGGGCAACAGCAATTACTCATGGAAGGAGTAACGAAACGGTACTTACACAAACACCCTAAATATATTGCCGCAAAAGCAGGGTTAGAGGCAATTGATACTGAATTTACTATGCTGATAAACCAATTGGTAAATGGTTTACGCAGTAGCAATGAAACACTAAAAGCGCGGCAACGGCAAATACTCGCGCAAATTCAAGAAACCAAAGAGCGCCACGCCAATTTAGGTAAGCATTCTATGCAGATATCTCGGATGCAGCGTGAAATTGAGTCAACTCAGCATTTGTATGAAATGTTCCTGTCGCGCTTGCAAGAAACTGAAATCCTCAAAGACTTAGATGACGGTGATGATTTTGCCATTGTTGACTCTGCATCGGAGCCGACATTTCCCGCCAAGCCAAAAGTGGTTATGGGTATCGCACTGTCGGTTATATTTTCCTGTGTATTTAGTTTTGGCTTTTGGCTTATTTTACATTTGGTCAGTGATAAATATACGCGTTTCAAAAGCATGTTATCAAACTTGGACGTTCCCATTTTGAGCATGGTGCCAAGGATTAAGCAGACCAAAGCCAACAAAGGTAAACCGTTTGCGCTGTCGATGCATTCAGAAGGGGAGCGCAATTACCAATATTTTGAAGCCATTCGCTCTTTACGCACTGGGCTGCTGGTAAAAAATAATCAGCATAAAAATGCGGTTATTGCAGTGACAAGCATAGGCGAGCGAGACGGCAAAAGTGAAATATCGACCAGCTTGGCCGATTCATTCAGTAGAATGGAAAAAACCTTGTTGATTGATGTGGACTTACGACAGCCTAAAATCGGCGAAATGTTTGACATTGATGCAAATTTACCCGGGCTAACCAGCTTTTTGGGGAATAAAAGTAGCTTCAGTAAATGTATTCATGCCGTTCACAGTAGCCCATTGATCTTAATGCCCAGCGGCCCTTTACCACCAGACCCATTAGCCTACATTTCTAAACCGCGATTTGCCGCATTTTTACATAAGCTCAGAGGGTATTATGAGCGTGTGGTAATAGAAACGCCGCCGATTAATACCGTCAGCGATGCAATCGCCGTCGGCAAGTTTGTGGATGGCGTCATTATTGTCTGTGACGCGGAAAAGAATGAGGGGGCCGATTTATTATTAGCCTTGCAAAGAGTCCACGAAGCCGAATTGCCCTTACTAGGGGTGGTGTTTAATCGAGTAAAAGACTTGCGTTCGAACATGAATAAGCGGCAAGGGCTTGTCAGCCGGCTAAAACGCGCTTTTGGCATACGCTAATGGAATAAACCAGCGAACTGGATCACGCCTTTGTTTTTTGTTCGCCCTTGGCTAGAATAGCGCAAAATCGCCAATCGGTTGTTATATTGAAATCTCTGCAACAGCTCCACACCTTTGGGTTACCCGCACACTGTACTGACTTTGTTAGAATCCAAAGTGTGCACAGTGCACATACCTTTATCGCTCAACACCTAGAGCAGCCGTTTTACCTGTTAGGACAGGGCAGTAATACCGCCTTTGTGGCTGATTATCAGGGCACGGTGGCAGAAGTAGCGCTGAAGGGGATTGACGTGCAAGAGAATGACTCGCACTACATCATTAAGGCAGCCGCGGGGGAAAGTTGGCATGAACTGGTCGTTTATTGCCTGAAACACACCATGTATGGATTTGAGAATTTAGCACTTATCCCCGGTACCGTCGGCGCAGCGCCAATTCAGAATATTGGTGCTTACGGCGTGGAAGTTGAGCGCTTTATACAATCCGTTCAATATATCGACTTGAAGACTAATCAAGTTCACAGTATTGCAGCAAAAGATTGTGAGTTTGGCTACCGAGACAGTATTTTCAAGCATGCACTATGGCAAAAGGCCATGATTGTGGGGGTAACCTTCTTATTGCCAAAAGCGTGGCAGCCTGTTGTTACTTATGGTGAATTAGCTGCTTTACACGCACCAAGTGCTCAAGACATATTTAACAAGGTAGTTGAAGTACGCCAAGCTAAATTGCCCGATCCTAATGTATTGGGCAATGCTGGTAGCTTCTTCAAAAATCCCATTATCAGTTGCGAGACCCTTGCAGCATTACACCAGCAGTTCCCATCAATGCCTTTCTATCCGTTAGATGCTGAGGCGGTAAAAATACCCGCCGCCTGGCTAATCGATCAGCTAGGTTTTAAAGGGCAGTTTGAAGGCGGGATTCGTTGTCACCCCAAACAAGCGCTGGTATTAACAAATGCAGAGCAAGGCACAGGCGAGCAGCTTTTATCGTTAGCTAGGCGGATTAAAAATGCCGTTGCGGAGCAGTTCAGTATTGACTTAGAGCACGAAGTACAACTTATTGGTGCCAAGGGAAAGGTTTTATTATGAAGCAGGGCACGAGCAAACAGTCAGACATCTTTCGTAATCATATCGTCCAAGCATTGGCAAATGGACAGTTCTGCTCGGGGGAATTGCTGGGAGAGCAGCTTGGCATATCCAGAGCGGCGGTATCTAAATATATAAAGTCCCTAGGTGAGCTTGGATTAAACATTTTTAGCGTCACGGGTAAAGGATATCGACTCGCTGAGCCAATTCAGTTGCTTGATAAAGCTTTAATCAGCAAACATTGCGAGCACTTTACTCCTACTCAACTAACGCTGTTAAACGTGGTCGACTCCACTAATCAATACCTAAAGGAGCGTATTGGGTCCTTACTTAATGGCGATGTGTGCTTGGCAGAAGCGCAAACCGCAGGACGTGGAAGACGGGGTCGCACTTGGGTTTCCCCTTATGGGGCAAGTTTGTATTTATCGCAGTTTTGGCAATTTGCTGGTGGTTATCAATCGATTGGAGGTTTGAGCTTGGCCGTTGGCGTGGCCATCACCCAAGCGTTAGAAACCGCAGGCTACCAAGATGTGCAGTTGAAATGGCCTAACGATATTTACGCCCAAGGCAAAAAATTAGCGGGGGTGTTAATTGAAGTAGAAGGGCAAATGGGCAGCGCTTGTGATTGCATCATCGGTGTTGGACTTAATATGGCACTCGATATGGGCAGTGAGCGCATCGACCAACCTTGGATTGATTTAGCCACGCTGAACCCAGACGGCTTTGATCGTAATCGAGTCAGTGCGCTGCTATTAGATGAACTTACGCGCTGTACTGAACTCTTTAGCCAAGCAGGGTTAGAGCCTTTCCTAGAACAATGGCGAAACAGAGACGTGTACCGTGATAAACCGATTTCTTTAATCATCGGTAATAAAAGCGTGCAAGGCATTTGCAAGGGTATTGATAAAACCGGAGCGCTTTTATTAGAGCAACAAGACGGCATTCAAGCGTACAGTGGTGGAGAAATAAGTGTCAGAGCAAACTAACGCGCTTTTATTAGATATAGGCAATAGCTTTATTAAAAGCGCTCACGTCAAAATCAGTGAGGGCGTTTTTGAGCAACCGCTTATCGTCACCCGGTGCGATGACGTAAGTAAACTTCGCGAGCAGATTCAAGCAAGCCAGCGGGTCGTAGCTGCAGTCGTCGGTCAGGGTCAACAAGTCAAGCTACTGGAATCGCTGTGCGCCGAACTCCAGGTGCCATTGACGTTAGCCAAAACCCAAGCTCAGGCTTTTTCAATGCGGTGTGCATATCGCAACTTTTCGACACTAGGGGTCGACCGATGGCTAGCGGTAATTGCAGGGCGGCGAATAAGTCACACAGATGCGTATTGTGTTATTGACTTAGGTACCGCAAATACCTGCGACGTAGTGAATGGGCATCAACATCTAGGTGGCTGGATTGCTCCTGGTTTCAGCTTAATGCGCGATAGCCTGATTAAAAACACTGAACTGGTGTTTGCCAACGATGACTTCCCAAATGATTTAACCCTAGGTGAGCAAACAGTCGATTGTGTGAATATGGGGTGTGTTGCCGCCGTAAATGGATTTATTTACGCTGCTGAACAAAAAATGCGTGAGAGAAAAAGTGAATATACAGTGATCATCACAGGTGGTGGCCAAGAGCTAATCAAAAAAAACGCACCTAAACATTACTATTTTCATGAAAATTTAGTTTTATTTGGTTTGCTCGAATATTTATTTACCTAAATATTGCTTATTTATCTGCTGTAAAAATAAACAAAAAGGCCTAGGAAAGGCAAATTAGCTGCAATTTTAGCCAAACGATACAAAAAAAGTAATTTTTTAATAATTGCCTCTTGCGTGATCGGAAATGTTGCTCTAATATCCGCACCCACTTGATGACGTGCCGACTTAGCTCAGTTGGTAGAGCAACTGACTTGTAATCAGTAGGTCACCAG
>OJDH01000382.1_pt1 | contig 20594 bp, 19 predicted proteins | sample 1592761 | NCBI WGS metagenome assembly OJDH01 (sample SAMN05416855, study PRJEB24817) | seawater metagenome | isolation source: Sea water | place: Canada:Atlantic | collected 2013-11
CCGGTAGCTACGTTCGGAATCGATAACCGCTGAAAGCATCTAAGCGGGAAGCGAGTCCTAAGATGAGTCATCCCTAGAGATTTAATCTCTTTAAAGAGCCGTTCGAGACTAGGACGTTGATAGGCAAGGTGTGTAAGCGTTGTGAGGCGTTGAGCTAACTTGTACTAATGACTCGTAAGGCTTAACCATACAACCCAGATGGGTTTTGTGGTGACTAGTGTGATTACAAAGCGTGAAAGAATACGAACTTGATTTACGTGTGACCCAATTATTTAGAATTATCTTGCGGACGTGAGATAACAGCTTTCGAAATTATTTACCTTTAGCTTTTTAAAAGCTGAAAGTAATAGCAAATTTGTCTGGAAACCATAGCATTGTGGCCCCACCTGATCCCATCCCGAACTCAGAAGTGAAACGCAATCGCGCCGATGGTAGTGTGGGGTCTCCCCATGTGAGAGTAGGTCATTTCCAGGCGCCTATTTATTCTCGAAAGAGAAGCGATAAAGCCCGTTGCTAACGCAACGGGCTTTTTTCGTTTTGATCGAGCGAATATGAGGAAACTTTCGTAATAGATGATGAAGGCAGCTCATCTGATCTATAGAAGGAAGTAGGAGTCTGTTTATATTCGTTGGTACAGCATGTCGAGATGTGGGATCCCATCTTCTAAATAGACATCTGAGACGGGTTCGAACCCTAATTTTTGATAGAAGGCTTTAAGGTATTCCTGCCCACCAAGTTGAATATTGTTCTCGGGCCAGTGTTTGTTTGCTAAAGCGATTGCTTGATTCATTAAAGATTTAGCACTTCCGCCACCTCTGGCCTTTTCGGCTACGAGGACGCGGCCGATACTCGAATCTGGATAACTGACACCTGGGGCAAGTACGCGTGCATAAGCGACGATTTCGCCCAGCGGATCTCGACCTATAAGGTGGCGAGTGTCGGGATGTCTATCTTTGTCGTCTAGTTCTGGGTAGGGACAATTCTGTTCGACAATAAAAACGTCGACTCTCAGTTTTAATACGTCGTATAGCTCATCAAGACTGAGTTGTTTGAACGACAAATCACTCCACTTCATATCTTCCCCTAAGGCATAAAAATTCAGTGTATCACCACTGGGCTATAGCGAAAAGTCACATGAATATGAGATTTTATGAAGCAAAATCAAATTTTATTAAATTAAAAAACGCTTGTGTGCAAAAAAGCTGATAAAGCTGCTAATATTGCAGTCAATTTTTTAGTCTTAATGAGAAAGAGTGAGATGGGAAGAGCATACCAGAACAAGAAAGAATCTATGGCCAAGACGGCAGGACAGAAGACCAGAATTTACTCTCGCTATGGTAAAGAGATCTATGTTTGCGCTAAGAGTGGTGGTTTCGATCCTGACGGTAACCTTTCACTGCGTCATTTGATTGCTAAAGCTAAGAAAGATCAAGTTCCTGCTCACGTTATCGAACGTGCTATTGAGAAAGCTCGAGGCGGTGGTGGTGAGGATTATGAGACTGCACGTTATGAAGGTTTCGGTCCTGGTGGTTGTATGGTTATCGTCGATTGTCTCACTGACAATGTGAAGCGAACCTTTACTGAAGTACGTCAAGCATTCGTCAAGAACGATGCTAAGTTGGGCGGCCCTGGTACCGTAGGTCATATGTTCGAGCATCAAGCTATTTTTGTCTTCAAAGGTGAAGACGAAGATGAAGTGTTAGAGATGCTAATGATGGCTGATGTTGATGTGACTGACGTTGAGCTTGAAGATGGCATGATCAGTGTTTATGCCCCACACACCGAGTTTTACAAGACTAAAACGGCATTAAGTGAAGCAGATCCTGAAGCTGAATTTGAAGTGGAAGAGATCACTTTCATTCCACAGACGATGACTGAGCTTGACGATCCTGAAGTGATTGAGCAGTTTGAAAAGTTCTTAGCCGCACTTGAAGATTGTGATGATGTGCAGAACGTCTACCACAACGCTGAGCTACCAGAAGATTAGTTCGTAGAATCACATTGAACGAATGATATAAGCTCAATCAGGACCACTGGCCTTGATTGAGCTTTTTTATATCGATTAACCTAGCTTGACTACTTTGTAGCTATTTTCTTTGGTGTATCAAGATAGGTATCAAGGAAGTCTACATAGGCTTCTGATGCTGTGATACGGTTATTTTTCTTACGGAAACCGTGCCCTTCATCATCAAAGACGACATACTCTACTGGCACACCATTTTGCTTCACTTTCTCTACCAGTTCATCACTTTCAATTTTAAGTACCCTAGGGTCGTTGGCACCCTGAATAACCATCAGTGGTTTAACGATATTTTGAGCATGGAAGAGTGGAGAGATAGCTCTATGACGTTCTGCATCTGTTGCAGGATCGCCCATCTCATCATACAAGGCCTGTTTAAATGATTCCCACCAAGGTGGAATTGAGTTTAAGGTACGCACCCAGTTAGTGACCCCGAAGATGTCGATGCCGACTTCAAACTCTTCAGGTTCAAATGCGAGCGCTGCTGCAGTCATATAACCGCCGTAGCTGCCGCCCATGATGCCTATCTTATCTGCGTCTATCCAATCTAGTGTCTGCAGGTAGTTTTTCCCGTAGATGATGTCTTGTAGGTCATTCTCACCGTGATTTTTATCATCTAAATGGAAGAATGTTTTACCGTAGCCAGAGCTGCCTCTGTTATTGACTGCAAAAACAGCATAGCCATGATTGATCAGGTGTTGGCGCATAGCACTGTAGCCTGTGCGACTCTGACCTCCTGGTCCCCCATGGACAAAGACAACCGCTGGTTTCTTATTTTCAGCGCTCGCACCTTTAGGTTTAAACAGCAATCCTGGGATCTCTAAGCCATCAAAACTCTTAAAGCGAACCACTTCACTTGCCACTAAGTCTTTGGGGTTAATCTGAGGGTTTAAAGCCTGAGTGAGTTGTTTAGCAGAGCCACTGTCCATTTTCCAGACGAAGAGGTTAGAAGGAGAGATGTCTGAGTTAATATAAAATGACAGAGTCTGTTCATCTTTAGAGAAGTTGACGCTACGCAGGTCGCCAGCGGGGAGTTCTGGTAAGGTCAACTCTTTGCCCGTTACAGTGTCCAAGATACTGATGAGTGTACTGGCATCGGCATTGACGCCAGATACTCGATACCTGCCTGATTCAGAGAAATAGACAAAGCTGACATTCCAATCTGCTGCAATCGCTAAACTGTGCTTTTGTGATTCGAGATCATATTGCCAAACTTGCGAAAACTCGCCTTTTGCATCTGTGCCGTAATAGAGCTGCTTACTGTCAGGCGAGAATGTCATTGGGCTGTAGTTTGCTGGGTCTTTATGTTCGCTAATGAGCGTAGGTTTAGCGGAGCGTTTTCTCAAATCAAGTAGGTAGGTATCACTGTCTCTATTTGTGTGTGCTTTGGCTAGTGCGACGAATTGCCCATCTGACGAGACTTCTGCTACTTCAAATCCCTGTTCATTTTTAAAAGCCAATGTGCGCTGATAAGTTTTTGCATCGTAACGGTAGAGATCCATAAATTTAGGATCGCGCTCATTGGTCGTTGCATAGAAAAACTGGCCGTCATTGGTAAAATTAACAAAGTTGGCGCGAGTATTATCAGTATTGGTTAGGTCGTTAATTGTGCCATCGGTTTCACGAACGAATAGGTGATAAAGCTCATTACCGCCGTTATCTTGGGTTAGCAATACGCGGTCATCGTTAGGGAACCAAGACACAGGGTAAGTGGTGTCTTTAAAGTCGGTTAGTGCGACTTGTTCGCCAGTGCTTATGTCCATTTTATACAGATTAAAGATCCCACTTTGATCTGAACCGATTAAAATAGAACTTCCATCGGCAGAGAATGATGAACCGAAATAAGTCGTGGTTTCAAAAAAGGTTTTGGCATTGTATTTTGGTACAGACATCGATACTTGAGCTGATTCACTTACTGCAGCACTGCTGACGTTATTTGTTGAGTTTGAACAAGCACTCAGACCTAACCCTAAGGTTACGGCTAGTGCTAGGGCACTCAGATGAAGAGATGTTTTCATATTTCCCTCTTTAATATCCCAAATATTAGTTCGAAATAGTTAGTTAAAATCCATGTATTTTGTTTTATAAATCATTCTTTTCATTAGAGCTCTTTTCAAAACCTCTAACGGTAGAATATAAAATAGACAGACCTAAACTAATCGAAAATGGAGCTAAAGGCGAATGAGGAATATGAAATAAGAGTCGTAGCTTGGAATATGTAAACCTTAAGGCAACAAAAAAGGGCCCCGAAGAGCCCTTTAGTCTTAGTTAATCAATTGAGATGAGAGTGACAGCCTGCAGGGTAGCCATATTCCATCTCAACTGATCATGTTCAGATGACCTAAAGTGCGCGGTCGAAAATGTGGAATTTCTCTATGCCATATGACTTACCTTCTGCATGACAGGTTGCACAAGATTCAGACGTTGGCAATGTGTACCAATCCTCTAGCTTGACGGCATTAATTTCACCGCCTTGTTGGATCATATGATTCTTCGCTGAAGTATCGTTATGACAAGCAAAGCAGTTGGCGGTAATTGGGCTACTCATTACACCGGACATGCCACCATTGTACGCTTTTGATAATAGGTACTGATTCGGAACCGCATCTAGATCGATACCATCTGCGTGGCAAGTTACACAGTTTTCAGCGTTTAATCGATCGGCTGAATTGGCTTCACCATCAGAATCTGTCGCGGTATTACCGACCCCCCAGTGCATGCTATGCACCATAGGGCCAAAACCTGGTGCTGAGTTCTTCGCACTACGATCTTGCCCGTTGTTGTGACAGGCTACACAGTCTTTACCACCTTCATTGTAACTGCCATTCTTATGGTAATTAGTCTCGTTGGTATGGCAACTTGTACAACTGTTTTCGGTCACACTATGACGCCGTTCAAACGCTTGAGTTTTAATGCCATCATGGTCGACGACATCTGAATAACTGGTGAAGGAGACACCGTCATACCCGCCATCATCATCTTGTTGTTTAAAGGTCACGCGTGTACTTGCGGTAAGACCAGCTAAGCGATAATCAGTTTCTAATCCATCAAGGTGTGGATAACAGATCGAACGACTGCCATCAATATTCTCAATGTATTGCTCTGATCCTCGTGGGCTTGGGCGACCTACAAGGGAGTCATCATGATAACCATGGATATAGGCGCCCGCGTATGTCAGGGTTCCATTGGCATATAAGGTAGCGATGTTTAACTGAGTTTCACTCTCCTCTTCAGTATTGAACAGAGCGATATCAGTACACCACCCTCCGTCAGGGAAGCTGTCCCACTCTAAGTTTTCATTAATATAAGGTGCAGCCGTTGTTGTGTAGTGATGCTCACGAAGTTCGGCGCGAGTCGTCACTTGCTTATGGAATAAGCGGGCGTCTTCACCATTGTTGAAAGCATCAAACTGCGCAGCTAAACCATTGGCACCAATACCTGCTGCATCATGACAATCTGTACAAGTTGTCATGGAATAAACGGTCGTGATCGGCTTTTCATGGCAGGTGTAACAGTTGGATGGGGCAAAGTCTTTTTCAAAGGTTTGGTGATTGATATGACCAATCTTTTGCATGGTATTTCGCGCGTAACCACCATCATCACGGGCGATATTGCCATGACATGTCATACAACCTGCAACTAGGTCGGTTTCACCTTCAGGATTAATCGCCGTATAACTCGGATGCTTTAAGTGTGATGCAGCATAATCAGTATGACAAGCGTGGCAGGTCGCAGTTGAGGTGGTATGAATGTCGTCACTCTTTGCGACGACCATATAACGAGATTTAGCAATGTTATCACCGCCACCAACGGCAAGACGGATTAGGCCTTCTGTGGCGCCATTGACTGAAGCCATAGGGGCTATAAATTCATAGTGACCCGGTTCTATCTCTGTTAGCGTCGCTCCCTCGCTGGCTTCGCTCGCACTGCCGCCTAATATTGTTCCTTCAAAATCATCACGACTACGACCAATGCCTTTATCGGTTAATTCAGCTACTTCAGCATTGGCTTTTTCAAGGCCTGTAATTAACATCCCTGCTTCATTGGTGATCTCAAATTCAAACTTAACTTTTCCCTCTTCGAGAGTGTGTGAAATCACCTCAACATTTGTCACTTGAGATGAATCTACCGTAGGAGGCTTTGGACTTGTTCCATCCTCCCCGTCACTGCCATCTTTACCATCGCTGCCACAGGCGCTAAGTCCTATGGAACCGGCTACAACTAAGGCTAAATATTGCTTATTTAACACTTTCATCGTCACTCCCAAATATCATTTTTATAATTAAAGTCTCTTGGTCCCCGCAAATAACCTTAACGATTTTAAGTAGATGATAATGAAGAAACACTGGAATTATTGACTCGGGTCAAAGGTTTATTGAGTAAAAATCAGACTGATAACTTACTTTTAAAAGAGTGTTTAACGGCTGGGTACATGCGAGCTATAAAAATATACAAACTAGTAAGGGGTGATGACTTTTTATACATTTGTCTCTATGAATGTACACTGAAATTAAGCTGAAAAAATCATCAGTATCTGAAGTTGATTTTCTAGATAAATATTTAAATTTAATTTAAATATAGAATGTTAGCGTATGCTGTGCGGGATTATTATGATGTAAAATGAAAGGAGCACCGACTGTTGGTGCCCCTTATTGATAAGGGCGTCTTTTATTCAGAAGCTTATTCATTAACTTGGTGTCAGCGCAACTACTTAATCCATTGTGCTAGCAAGGATGAACATTTGTATTGGCTTTACCAAGGTACAAACAGTGACATATAAACGCCGATGATCAAATCGATGCAGGTGTTGTAAGCTGGGTATAAGTGATTAGTGGTTCACTAAATCCTTATCGCTTCGCCTGTCTTGAGCTTATAAGTTTATTTGCCTGGTTCTTATTTTACGTACGCAGGCCGATGCTACCTGTTTTTTTACACGATTAAGTGTATCTCGTGATACCTAAAGGTATGTTGAGAGATTTCAGAATCTTTGTATCGATTCCGAATGCTGTTAGTTTAACCAAAGCTAATTAAATCAAAATTAAATTAAGGTTAATGGATTCTCTGTGAACCGCTTGTACTCTAGTATTCTGTCAATATTGAAGAGCTGAAATTTGTTACGTTATATTGAACCCGTATTTCGTCCGCCATCTGAGTGGAAATCATTAATTCTGCAAGTAACCAATGGTTGTAGTTGGAATCGTTGCACATTTTGCGACATGTATACGGCGCCTCAGAAGCGATTTCGTGCGCAGAAAATAGAGAGCATTTTAGCCGATATAGAGACCGTAGCTGGCACTGGCCAAGATGTCAGTCGGGTTTTCCTTGCAGACGGCGATGCGATGAGCCTGCCATTTGAACGTTTAGAAGCCATCTGTTTGTTGATCCGTGAACACTTGCCCAATGTGACGCGAGTGAGCAGTTATTGTTTGCCAAGAAACCTGAAAAATAAGACGCCTGAGCAATTGACTAGATTGAGAGAGCTAGGTCTTTCACTGCTTTATATCGGTTGTGAAAGTGGCGATGATGAAGTGCTTAAGAGAATTGATAAGGGTGAGACCTATGCTTCGTCATTAGCTGCGTTACAGAAGATTAAAGTGGCGGGAATAAAGTCTTCGGTGATGATATTAAATGGTTTAGGTGGCAGCGAACTTTCAGAACAACATGCTATTAACTCGGCGCGCTTGATGAATGCCGCACAGCCAGAATATCTGTCGACTTTAGTGGTCACTTTACCTTTAGGAACTGAGCGGATGGATAAGGCTTATGATGGGCGGTTTTCATTGCCAAATCAGGCTGGGCTGTTCAATGAGATGCACACGTTGCTTAGCCATCTTACCCTTGAGAAAACCATTTTCCGTTCTGATCATGCATCTAACTATCTCGTTCTTAAAGGTATATTAGGCAAGGATAAGTCGCGGTTAATCTCTGAGGTTGAGCAAGCCATTAACCATCCTTTACAGATTAGCTTGAGAAAGGAGTGGCAAAGAGGGCTTTGAGTTGGTTTATAAGGGAGTCATTATTTCTTGCTCTTTAAATCCGCCGACTAACATCAGACAGTTGTTTTTAAACCATTGCACTAATGGATCTTGGTGGACTCTGGCATGCCAATAAAGTGTACTCTCGACTTCTGGCAGATCGTCATGACTGATAATGGCGAGCTTTTTTTGCCAATAAGGATTTTGGCTAATAATGTCAGAGATAAAAGCGATGTGTTTCCCTGCTAATAGTCCATTGCACAGCACCAACATTGAGCTGGTTGAAAAGCTGACCTTACGGCTTAGATTATTTGCTTGAGCTAACTGGGTTATTTGTGGTTCAGCGGCATTTGAGACCGAGTATTCAGCCGTATCGAAACTGAATATATCAGCCAAGTTAAGATTGGCTATTTGGTTGATAGGGTGGCTCGGACTCGATGCGATAGAATACTTATCTAGGCTGAAGCGACGCCCATGAATATTGGCAGGTGGCAGCTCTGTACCACCAATACAAAGATCCAACTCTCCGGATTCAAGCATAGAGAACATGTTTTTAGGTTTATGCAGGAATTCCAGCTCAACATTTGGGGCTGCTTGCATGACCATTTCAAGGATTTTAGGGACAAGTTCGGAGGTCATGGCGTCGATAAATGCAATGCGCACGACGCCGTGCACTTCCTTGGGATCGAACGACTTCTGTAAAATGAGTCTGCTACTCATCTCGAGCCATTCCTCTAATCCTGGTCGCAGCAGTTTGGCCTTCTTTGTCGCCTTAATGCCTTGTCCATGTTTAATGAACAGAGGTTCATCGAATAAGCTACGTATCTTCTTCAGGTTTTGACTCATGGCAGGTTGAGATATATCGAGTCGCTCAGCACTTTTAGAAACACTCTCCTCCTTAATTAATACTGCTAGACTGAGCAGTAAATTAAGGTCACAGCCCTGTATTATTTTCAGATCTGAGTGGTTCATGATGTTGTATCACCTAGCTGTTTTATTAAGATTGAGGAGAGCAGTTTTCTGAACCACTTTTGCAGTTCAAGGTTTCGGTTATGTTCGTTCCAACAGCATTTTAATTCAAGTTCTATGGTATCGCCTAACCAGATAAAATCTTCCACCTGATGATGCTCAAAAATTCTGACCGAGTAGTGCGGAAGTAGCATGATAGTGCATGGCGCTGTCATTGCTTGAGTCAGGGTACTTAAGGAGCCTGAGGTCATAGAGTATGAGGCGTCTTCCGCGTTGATTGTTTTGAGCGCGTTAATCATATGAATTTGATTATGCTCTTGATATTGATACCTCAACAGCTTAAATGGGCTCTCCTCTATAATGTGATAACCATTATTTAGCATGTCTATATATTCGGGGGCGCTGTTATCTAATGTGACTAATTGCCAAGGATATTTGGCAATGACTTGACTACGGATCGGCTTAGGCACGGAATCATAAAAGCCCACAATTAGATCTAAATGCCCGCGTCTTAGCATTTTAAACCCCTCTGTTTGCTGGGTCATGTATTCAAGTTCAATGCCGGGAGCATGCTGGTCTAATTCAGCAATCAGTTCTGCGATACACATCTGTGCGAGTACATCATTCATCATTACCCTGATTCTGCCTTGCGCTGTGGCAGGATTAAATGTGTCCCCTTCCAAAATAGTGAGCACGCGATTGAGTATCGGCTTTAGCTCCAGTTTTATGGTGTTTGCCTTGTTGGTAAGCGTCATGCCATTGTGACTTTTAACAAGTAGGGGATCTTCAAACATCAGACGTAGACGCTTGAGTATCTGACTCATGGCCGATTGAGATAATCCAAGTTCCTTAGCTGACTTAGTGACATGCGCTTCTTTTAGCAATACAGATAGAGCGATGAGCAGGTTGAGATCGCAATCTTTTAGTTGTTCGATTTTATTCTCTAAAGGCATGTCGTCGTTCTAACTCTATGGTGGGGAGTAACGAGTCGACTATAGATGAAATGCTGGCATCGGCAAAGGGGGAGGAAGTAAAAAGGCCTTCCTTGGCCTTTGGGATCACAAACTGGTTTGTTAATCTAAGTAGATTAACTGACAAAATGAGAGTATTACAGGCTGTAATGCTCTCATTCTGTTAAAGGGTCCGTCCTATATCAAGGTGTCTAATCCTTAGACTTAATGACGTGACTTAAGTGTTGAATGCTATTTATCTCTTGAGCTTTAATACCAGAGGATCCAATCCTTAGACGATTCGGGTCCATATTACTCTGATAGTAAATGTGCGCTAACACGATCAATCAAAGGCGCATTCAAGCAAGCTTAAATTGGTCTTAAGATGCAACAACCTGAACTTCACTGGTTAGAGTGATAGTCACGCGACGCTCTAGAGCGTGGTCAGCAAGGGTGTTGCCTTGTGCGCCTTCAGAACCCGTCGCTTTGGTTTCTAATTTCTGAACTTCTACGCCGTGAGTCGTAAGGTAATCTTTTACCTGTTGAACACGTGCTTCAGATAGTTTCTGGTTGTAAGCAGAAGGACCTTGGTTATCTGCCTGACCGTCTAGCATGATCACATCATTGTCATTTAACTTTGAAACGCGGATAACTTCATCGAGCTTAGCTTCAGCTTTGCTGCTTAACTTTGAAGAATCGAATCCGAACAGCACAGCAACACTACTTTGCTGAACTTCAGTTGCATAAACAACTTCTGGAACTGGAGTGATGATAGCTTCTTCTACGACAACAGGGATAACGGCTGGTAGAACAGCTGGTGCAATGTGAGCTGGTTTAACACCGAAACGGTAAACCATTTGTAGACCAACAGTCTGTGCATCCATGTTGGCAGTGTTCCAAGCTGTTTCATCGACGTTAGCGAAACGACGGTACTTAGCTGACACTTCTAAAGCATCGGTGATCTTGTAACCTACACCGGCACCAAAGTAAGGAGCTGTGTCTGTTGCACTGACATATTTATCAGCACTCATCTGGTGAGCTAAATGATATTGGTAAGCACCGGCTTCACCAGTTAAGAACCATTTTTCATTGAGTGGAAGTGTACCCACTAGGCCAAGAGTAAAACCATCTACTTTAATTGATTGAGAACCATCAAGTCCGCCCCACTGATGAGTATCATCATCGGTGCCAAGATCTTGCCAGCCAGCTTCAACTGCGAAATATTTGTTTAATTGATAACCTACTATAGCGTTCCATGCTAAGTCGCTATCATCACCTAAGTGACTAACTGCATCGACTGATTCGTAATTGCTTTGACCTGCACCAGCACCTATATACCAAGTGTTGTCTACGTCAGCAGCGTTTGCGTATGAGAATGTGCTCATTAGTGCGATAGCTAGAATTGATTTTTTCATCTTTGTGCTCCCTATGGAAATTAAAAATCTTTTTTTTCTATGGGGCGTATCTTGATGAGTTTATTGACTTGAATCGAGACTGTATTACTTATAATGATTATTCGTTTTACTTATGTTTATTGTGTGTCTAACGACAACAATTAAGGTTGAGTTAGGCTTTATGGATAATTATAGTCACCGATATACCAGTCCATATTCCATTTATTGATGTCTTTTAACTAAGGTTAAAACATTAATGTTTATTAATTTAAATAGTTGCAGCATATTTCTTGTTCTGAAAGACTATTTAAAGGAGAACATATGGTGCGATACGTTGAGGATGTTAGTCACATTGATTAATAAGTATTTTGAATTATCGTGGCAATTTGTCATTAGGCAGAACAGAGCGTTGTTAGCTTTGAACTGCCCATTAATTCCTTTAACTCTCTATGTGGATCTCTCTTACAGGGCAGGGAATCTCAATATTAGCCGCCAATAGAGCCCGATAAATGGCTAGGTTAGCGTGGTATTTATCTTGGTAGTACGTATCAGTAGGTACCCAGTAACGTATGCTTATCTCTATTCCGATACTGTTAAAGTCATTGATACCAATAAGCGGGCTTTGTTCATGATAAACACGAGGGCATTGAGTGACAGCCTCTGTTGCTAAGGCGATGACTTCGTCAGGATCTGACTTATAACTGATATTAAACTTGGTCTCAACCAACTTGTTAGCAAAAGAGTTATGCAGAATCTCACCGACAATGTGTTTATTGGGGATGTTTATTTGTTCTCCCTCTTCATTTATAAGCACTGTCATCCCGAGGTAAATATCCTTCACAACCCCGGTAACGTCCTTGATGCTGATGGTATTGCCGACGACAAAGGGACGAGTGACAATGATGGTGATCCCAGCTGCATAGTTAGAGAGCATCCCCTGAAGGGCTAAGCCAGCCCCTAATGATGCCGCACCTATTGCTGCGACCATAGGCGTAATGCTTATTCCAAGTTTACCGAGACAGACAATACCGACCATGACGATGATCAGTATTCTGAGCAAGTTAGTCACGAAATTACTCAAGGTGATATCGATATCATGCTTTTTCAGTTGGCTGGCAACTAGGTTCGATACCTTGTTAGCGACCCAGAGACCAAGTAGGAAAATGAAAAAAGCGCCTATCAGTTGGAAACTGTATTGAACCAAGAATTCATAGATGATGTTGTACACACCTTGTAGTTGTTGAAGTTCCTGCTCTAGTTGATCTTCCTTCATATCCCGTCCTATTTATGTCTTTTTTGGTATAATGCCATTGAGCTTAGCTTACTGACATTTGTCTCTTTTGGAACTGAAATTTTATAGACAGCTCCTTCTCATGTAATATTGTGCGTGAAGGGGATCATGAATTAACTATTTCGACCATGTGGTTTTATGGAGAGTCGAGTACTCTTGAGGCTATTTTTATTTAACAGGAGATCAAATATGAGAGCGATAATTTTTATTAGCTGTATGTTCCTTGCTAACTTTGCTCAAGCGTCATTTTATGAAGCTGGTGATCAAGTGACCCCAATACAGTTAGAAGATCAATTTGAACAGAAAGTTGAAGTTAATGCCAATACGCTAGCGATACTTTTTAGTCGTGATATGGATGGCGGAGATATCATTAAAGAGGCGTTAACATTACAGATTGCAGATGGCGAGAAGATCCCAGCCACTCAAGTCTATATCGCAGATATTAGTGGTATGCCTTCACTTATCGCTAAATTTGTGGCAATTCCTAAGATGAAAGATCTCCCATTCCCAATTGGACTGGACAGAGAAGGTGAAGTGACTAAGCTGCTTCCTTCTGACGAAGATATGGCAACTTTGATCTTACTCAATAATTTGAAAGTGATAGATGTGCATAACTTTGGCTCAAGTGCCGAGTTAGCCAAAGCTTTACGCTGATAACATCGATTTGATGGTGACATTAAAAATGGGCGCATAAGCGCCCATTTTTGTCATTTTTGCTGGAGACGCTACTGAGGCTGTATTGACTTGAGAATAGTGTGGAGTTCCTCTTTTACGTGTAACTTTTTCTTTTTAAGCTCTTGAACCTCATTGGTAAAGGCGGTCGAGCTATGTTGTTCTAATTCCTTAATCTCATCATCTAGCGCATTATGTTTGTTAAACACCTTTAGAAAATGTGCGTCGTCAGTTTTTAACTTAGTGATGAGTGCTCTGTATTCAGGAAACATAAGTTCAACTCCTTGTCTGTTTATTCTCGATTCCTCTTTAAACTAGCGCGATTTTCACACAGGTAATGTGATGTGGATCAACAAAACTCCCATTGTTTTAGAACAATCTATACCTGCTATAAATACAGTGAAATGACCACAAAACGCGTGCTCAATTAACGTTTTACTCTGAATTATAATTTGATAGAGAACAATCGATTTAGTAACTACATTACAGCAAAGCATTTACCTATTGCCCTTCAAAGTGTGATCAAGTTAACCTTACTGGCTTCGATACTAGGTTAAAGTCGAAAAATAAGAATTTTATAATCTAAATTGAAAGGGGTTTTCACAATGTCAGATGTATTCCATTTAGGACTGACCAAAAAAATGTTGGATGGGGCTAGCCTAGCGATTGTACCGGGCGATCCTGAACGAGTTAAAAGAATCGCTGAGTTAATGGAGGGAGCAACTTTTCTTGCTAGTCACCGTGAATACACAAGTTACTTAGCGTATATCGACGGTAAAGCCGTGGTTATCTGTTCAACAGGTATTGGTGGTCCATCAACGTCTATTGCAGTTGAAGAGTTGGCTCAACTGGGTGTGCGTACCTTCCTACGTGTAGGAACCACTGGGGCAATCCAGCCACATGTTAATGTTGGTGATGTGATCGTGACTCAAGCATCAGTTCGCTTAGATGGTGCCAGCTTGCATTTTGCACCGCTTGAGTTCCCTGCAGTAGCAAACTTCGAATGTACGACAGCAATGGTTGCAGCGAGCCGTGAAGCAGGTCTTGAGCCTCATATCGGTATTACCGCTTCTTCAGATACCTTCTATCCAGGTCAAGAACGTTATGACACGGTATCTGGTCGCGTAACACGTCAGTTTAAAGGTTCTATGCAGGAGTGGCAGGATCTAGGCGTGCTTAACTATGAAATGGAGTCTTCGACGCTATTTACTATGTGTGCTTCTCAAGGTTGGCGTGCGGCATGTGTTGCTGGCGTGATTGTTAACCGTACACAGCAAGAGATCCCAGATGAAGCCATGATGAAGAAAACAGAAGTAAGTGCTATTTCTATCGTGGTTGCAGCTGCTAAGAAGTTGTTGGCCTAGCCTCTACTTTTAAGCCGCTTGCGGTTTGTTTAAAGGTTCAAACTCAATATACAGAAGGCGCCCGTAGCGCCTTTTTTATGCCTCAGTTTTAACTAATCCTATTTTTAAACTCGAAAAAATGCCTATTACTATCCATTTCGATCTGAGCGTTGAGATGGATATGTAGCTAGCTTTACACTTAAATGCGCATTACTTGTGACATATTATGTCGCAAAAATGGCACTCAGCTGATATAGTAGCCATAAGTGCTCAATTTTCAGGGGGAAATATGGAGTTAACGAATCCCATTATTATATGGGGCTGTATTGGACTGGTTTTGATGCTGGCTGAATTGGTGATACCTGGTGGGATAGTGATCTTGCTTGGCGGTGCCTGTTTAGTGGTGGCGTCTGCGTTAGGCATAGGTTTGGTCGAAGGAATTGTCCAAAGTCTCACGCTCTGGTTTATCGCCTCTATTGTCTTATTGCTTGGTTTCAGACAAGTGACACAAAAGTTGGTTGGCGGCGACTCTCATGTGGATAACACGGACGAGGAGCTGGATATCTACAATAAAATCGCCTTAGTGAAAGAGACGATTGGGCCAGCCCAACATGCTGGACGTATCGAATTTCAGGGAACCGAATGGTCGGCTCTTGGTGATGGTAGTGAAATTGCTGCTGGTACTCAGGTTAGAATCATTTGTCGTGAAAATATTGGCCTGATTGTCGAGCCAGTCAATAGTTCTAAATAAACTCATCTAATTAATGCATCGACTCGTCGGTGCAACAAACAAATAAAGGAAGGGATCTATGTTTGTGTTTACGATATTTGTACTTTTTGTCTTGTTTATTCTCTATAAACTCTTGTTAATTGTGCCTATGCGTGAGGTCAATGTGATCGAACGTCTGGGTAAGTTTCGCGCTGTGTTACAGCCGGGTTTCCATTTCCTCATTCCGTTTTTTGACCGTGTGGCCTACAAGCATGAGATCCGTGAACAGGTGCTTGATGTACCACCCCAGAGCTGTATCTCTAAAGATAACACTCAGCTTGAAGTCGATGGTCTTGTTTATCTTAAAGTGATGGATGGTGAGTTGGCCAGTTATGGTATCGAAAACTACCGTCTTGCTGCGGTTAACCTCGCACAAACCACCATGCGTTCTGAGATTGGTAAGCTCAACTTAAGCCAGACATTTTCTGAGCGTGATAGCCTGAATGAAGCGATAGTGCGCGAGATCGATAAGGCATCAGATCCATGGGGGATCAAGGTATTACGTTACGAAATTAAAAACATAACCCCATCACGTAAGGTGATACATACCCTAGAGAAACAGATGGAAGCTGAGCGTAGTAAACGTGCTGAAATCACCTTAGCGAACGCCGAGAAAGCGGCCATGATTAATCTCTCTGAAGGTGAACGTCAGGAGGCGATTAACATCTCCGAGGGACAGAAACAGAAGCGAATTAACGAAGCTAAAGGTACCGCGTTTGAAATTAGCATTGTCGCTAAGGCAAAAGCTGAAGGGATGGAGTTAGTATCAAGTGCGTTGGCACTTGATGGTGGCAATGAGGCGATGAATATGCAGCTTAAAGAGCAGTTTATTGTGCAAGTTGGCAAGATACTCAATGAAGCTGACGTGTCAGTCGTTCCGGCTGAAATGGCTAAATTAGAAGGTTTTTTTGAAGGCATGGAGCAGGTAACCCATGCAGTAAGTTCGAATTCTGCAAGAGGAGCTAACTCATGATCGCAGGTGTAGATACAGATCTAATCGTACTGGGTATTTGGGGGCTTATTTTTGCGGTCTTTGTGATTAAGCTATTTCAATCTATCCGCTTAGTGCCGACAAAGTCTGCCTACATTGTTGAGCGTCTAGGGAAATATCATTCAACGTTAGATGCGGGTTTTCATGCCCTAGTCCCCTTTGTCGATAAGGTCGCTTATATTCACGATCTTAAAGAGGAAACCATTGATGTACCGCCACAGGAGTGTTTCTCCAGTGATGAAGTTAACGTTGAAGTTGATGGCGTTATCTATATCTCAGTGGTTGACCCTGTTAAAGCCAGCTATGGCATTGTTGATTATCGCTATGCCGCGATTCAGCTCGCGCAAACCACGACGCGCTCAGTGATCGGTACGCTAGATCTCGACCGTACTTTTGAAGAGCGTGATGTGATCAGTGCTAAAGTCGTTGAAGTGTTAGATCAAGCTGGCGCCATGTGGGGCATTCGTGTTCACCGTTATGAAATTAAGAACATTACTCCGCCAGAGACGGTCAAAAATGCCATGGAAATGCAAGTGAACGCAGAGCGTGAACGCCGTGCATTACTGGCAAAGAGTGAAGGTGAAAAGCAGAGTAAGATTAATCGTTCTGAAGGTATTAAAGCCGAGATGATTAACCACTCTGAAGGTGAGATGCAAAAGCGCATCAACGAAGCTGAAGGTAAAGGTGAAGAGATCATCACCATCGCAAGAGCAACTGCTGAGTCTATCGAACGTATGGCCACAGTGATTGCCGCGCCGGGTGGCAAAAACGTCGTACGTATGCAACTAGGTGCGCAGTATTTAAAGCAGTTTGATGGTTTGAGTAACAACACCAGTAAAGTGGTGTTACCGGGCAATATGATGGACTTTGAACACTGGATGGACAGCATCGGTCTGGAAGAGGAAAAATAATTCCAACGACAGATAAGTAAACGGTATTTGGGGTAAGTAGCAAGTTAACGTTAGCTGCTACTTACCCTGCTTAACCTCTCTGACTCACGCCAATTCGTATCACTTTCACATCCTCTACGCTATACCACTCCTTACCACTGGCTTTATGCTGATTAAAATTAGTGCTACTTTGCTTGTGTGTTAACAATAATAAAAAAGGATTTTATATGGCTAGAAATATATGGGTTTTTCTATTGGTTATGTCTCTGTCTGCCTGTGGCGCAATCATGAGTGAAAATAGCAGAGGGAAAACAGTATCGAGTAGTCTGGTCGATTTTCTTTATCCAGATGCCACAAGTCGAGAGGAGCATAAAGCTGAACTTCCCGTCCTGAGGCTGCCGGTGAATGTGGGAATAGCCTTTATTCCGTCTAATAGTTTAAGCAGAGATGGCATCAGCAATAGAACACAGATAGATCTGCTTGAAAAAGTGAAAGTCTCTTTTATCCAATATGACTATATCGATCGCATTGAACTCATTCCAAGCACTTACCTAAAAGGCGGGGAAGGATTTGATACCTTAGCGCAGGTCGCACGGCTTCATGACGTCGATGTGATGGCGCTAATCTCATACGATCAAGTCTCGCAAACCCACGACAATAATGCGGCTCTACTGTATTGGACCATCGTTGGCATGTACCTTATTCCCGGTAATGAAAACTCGGTACAAACCTTTGTAGACACCGCCGTTTTTGATGTAAAGAGTAAAAAAATGCTCTTTAGAGCCCCAGGTATTAACAAGCTGGAGGAGCGCTCAACGGCTGTTGGTATCGATGAAACCATCGCTGAAAAATCCTATGAAGGTTTCGATTTAGCCGTGAAGGATATGATCATTAATTTAGATGATGAACTGGGCAGATTTAAAACCCGTGTTAAAGAGGAGAAGGTCGCTAAAGTTGAACATAAAGAGGGCTATGGCGGTGGCTCACTGGGCATGAGTTTACTCTTATTACTCGGCTGTATTAGCTTAAGAAGACGATGCTAATCAGATGGCTTTCGACGACAAGTTTCGGCTAAGCAGCCACGCGGTGATTTTCGACAGCGAAAATCGGGTACTTTTGCTCAAAGCCACCTACGGTGGCAAGCATTGGGGCCTGCCTGGTGGAGCATAATACCAATTACATCAAGTATGTAATCAATTCAGAGTGCCTCAGAGTTTTCAATTCAAGGCGTATTGATGAGGAAATGGTTATTCCCTTTTAAATGAATGCAAAGCAGAAGTGGAAATTCTGAGTCGCTCACATAGTGCGGGTTTCAAAACACTTTATGCTGCGTTTGGGGCTCTAGATATAGAATAACTATTAGCTTCAAGCCCCAGCCTTGCCTACAGCGCTTTGAACTCCCGCTGAATGGTCAGATACTTAATACAATTGGTATTGGCGAAACCATACATGAAGCCCTGATCCGCGAGTGCCGCGAAGAGTTGGGTTGTGATGTTGAGGTTAGTTACCTCAGTGGTATTTATTATCACAAGGCTTACGACTCTCAGGCTTTTATCTTTCGCTGTGAACTTGCCGATGGTAGTTTAATAAGGCTCAGCGATGAGCACTCTGAATATCAATATGAAGCGATTGAAAACCTCGCCGCTGTGCAGCAACAAAGAGTGCGACAGTGCCTAGAGTTTGATGGCCAAGTGGTGAGTGATAAGTTCTAGTTTGAACTGTTTAAGCTCGCAAATAGGCGCTTGAGCTCGTCTGTTTGCATCATTTCATCCCCAACTCCTCGATTATTGCTGTCCATGCCGTTACTATCTTGCCATTGAAACTTTGGTACAACATTGATTTGGGAAATATATGAGCCTAGAAAGACTAGAAACAGCAACTCGCATGAGCCGTATCGTTAAGCACAATGGCACCATCTACCTATGTGGCCAAGTCTGTAAAGATGCCGAGCAAGGTATCACCGAACAGACTTCAAGCATGCTTGAAAAAGTGGATGCGTTACTCGCTCAAGCGGGCAGTGACAGAGAACACATCTTATCGGCCACTATCTATGTCAAAGACATGTCATATTTTACCGAAATGAATGCAGTTTGGGATGCTTGGGTACCAGAAGGTCACGCACCAGCACGCGCTTGTGTTGCCGCTAAAATGGCGAGAGAAGCCTTGTTAGTTGAAATCTCAGTGGTTGCAGCAGAGAAGGTGGCATAAACAACGATGTTAGTTAGCCTTCGAATGAAGGCTAACTACATTTTTTGGTTTAACTTTCGGCTGAGTTGGTATTGGGGGATGTGTTTGAAGGTCGTTCCTTCATTACTGTTTAATGTTTGCCGCAGGCTTATATGCAGTTACTTCTGCGAGACGCTGTAAATATATCCCTATACGCTCTACGACTTCATCCCTGAAGTCGAAGCTCGCAGCCGTATCTACACTTGGTTATTTATCTCTTCGATTTGGCTTTACTTGGATTTCGACACTCATTTATGCCCCATTACAAGCTAGTGGTAACAACGATACTATTCAGTTCCAATCAAAAGCTCCGTACTTTTTCTAATCTTTCTTGAGCGCTTTACTTGCCACCCAAAAGACTGGTTGCCCGTGGCTTTTCGTAGACACTGGTATAACTGATTTGCTTCAAAGTGAGATAATTCTGGCATTAAAAGATGCGCAAAATGAGCTTTTTACGCATCGATAATTTTGTAACATTTAGGAAAAACTATACATATCAATCTACTGCGAAGTATTGAAAAGTGTTGTATAGACCTCGTAAACAAAGACGCATTCTTTTTCCTACGGTATCTTGAGTATTGTTTATGTATTTACGGAAAATATTCGATTTACAACAATGATTTAGTGGTGGTACCTTTGAAGTTTGAATTGAGCAGTCTGGAACGTTATCGTGCTGCTATTGAATAAGCTGTTAGTTGCCTTAGGAGTCACAGTTGAATTTTGATGATTTGAAATCGATTATCGATACTGAAAATGACCAAGAATTAAAGCTTACTTCTAATTTTTGGGAAATCACTAAAAGCTCCAATTCAGAATTGAAGTCTTGGTTATCTGAAGATCAATTTAATCAGGTTTTCTCAAATTTATTAGAGTATCAAAATAACGATACTGTGTTTGTCTTTGAGTCTTTCGAACGCATATACAAAGATTCAGGTTTAACTAAAAGGTTAACTGAACAGCTAGATTTAAACTGGGCTAACTTTAATGCTTTTCAAAGCGCTACCGAAATTCTTTATTTCTATATGGTGCCAAAAAGTTTAAATTGGGTTTTATCTGTCTCTTATACACATCTGACGCTGCCGACGAAGAGGATAGTGTAGATCT
>OJDH01000383.1_pt1 | contig 20508 bp, 16 predicted proteins | sample 1592761 | NCBI WGS metagenome assembly OJDH01 (sample SAMN05416855, study PRJEB24817) | seawater metagenome | isolation source: Sea water | place: Canada:Atlantic | collected 2013-11
AAAGATCTTTGTGGCAGCCCTAAATTATAGGTGCTGCCATTTTTTTATCTTCAATTTAATGTAAATTCACCTGGAAAATTCACTTTTTCGACGAGTCAGATCCCGAGATAAAAAAAGATCCTAAATGTTGAAAATAATCTGAACTTTCTCAGTAAAGAGGACTCTGACTATATGAACCGAATTGTTATGTAAAGTTAACTTGTTTTGCTAACTCTGCATCTGTTTTCACTGTTCATCATCATCTCCCTTTAAGAAACCTATTGGCTTCTTCTAAGAAGAGATAAGACTTAGCTAGCGCACACCGGACTTGAGTTTCAGCCTTCACGTTGATAACCCAATTTTAGTGAATAGTCCTCTCCTCTTACTTTAATATGAAAGATCTTTGTGGCAGCCCTAAATTATAGGTGCTGCCATTTTTTTATCTTCAATAGCCATCAATTCGCACCTACCAACATCACTTTTCAGCTTTATCGATCTTGAAGTCAAAAAAGATCCTAAATGTTGAAAATAATCTGAACTTTCTCAGCAAACAGGACTCTGAATATATGAACCGAATTTTTGTGTAAAGTTAACTTGTTTTGCTAACTCTACATCTGTTTTCACTGTTCATCATCATTCTCCTTAATTAGATAGTGTCTAGTACAGCTATCACCCTATTCCAAGTTTGGAACATGTAGCGACCTGATTAGGTCGCTTTTTTTTGTCTGTCAAAAAGTGGATATAAGCAAGGAAACAGAAGAGGAGCTAGGCAGGCTTCAAAATTTATGCCCAGGTACAAAAAAGGCCTCACAGGGAGGCCTTAGTGAAGTGTCGCTTAGTTTAAAGACGGATACCGGCTTTAGCTAAATCCTTGGCAGTCACACTGCGAGGTAACGGCACATAACCATCTTTCTCAACAATCTGCTGACCTTGCTTGGACAAAGCAAACTTGAGGAACTCTCGGTCCATAGGGGACAAGTCTTTATTCGGGTGCTTGTTCACGTAAACATAGAGGTAACGTGATAGTGGATAAGTCCCACTTGCGGCATTAGCAGCAGTCGCCTCGATGTACTTAGTGCCTTTCTTCGATATCGCTACCGCTTTTACACCCGCCGTCTTATAACCGATACCTGAGTAACCAATAGCATTAAGCGACTGAGACACCGACTGAACAACAGATGCAGAGCCTGGTTGCTCATTCACGTTGGCTTTGAAGTCACCTTTACATAAGGCTTTCTTCTTAAAATAACCGTACGTACCAGATACTGAGTTACGGCCATAAAGCTGTATATCTCTGGCTGACCAGCCACCTTCGAGTCCTACCTCACCCCAGCGCTTAACATCATTACCACCACATTTATGGGTTGCGGAAAAAAGACTATCAATCTGCTCTATGCTCAACCCTTTAATCGGATTGTCTTTATGGACAAATACAGCCAGAGCATCAATAGCAACGCGGATAGCCGTTGGCTGGTAACCATAGCGCTTCTCAAAAGCTTCCACTTCGTTAGGCTTCATTTTACGGCTCATAGGACCGAACTGAGAAGTCGCTTCAGTCAATGCTGGTGGCGCAGTTGAAGAGCCAGCGGCCTGAATTTGGATATTGACGTTAGGGTACATCTCTTTAAATTCTTCAGCCCAAAGTGTCATCATATTAGCCAAAGTATCTGAACCCACCGATGATAGGTTGCCCGATACGCCACTTGTTTTTTCATAAACAGGCAGTGACTTATCGATTGCAGCGATAGAGGTTGCAGAAAACACACTCGCGACAGTTAAACTTACTGCACCGACAATTTGTTTCAATTTCATTCTTTGCTCCAGTATTAGATGTACTTGCTTGAATAAATTAATTAACAATTAAGTTGTAGCAAGTATCAATTGCCAGCATGACAAGTCTATTACTTTGATATGACACTTAGATGACAAGCCTCATCAATGATATGAGGTGGATACCAAATGTTCAGGAATAAGGAAACTAAACTCGCTTCCCTCACCCAGTTCACTGGATATCATCAATTCGCTCTGATGGTGACTCAAGGCATGCTTGGTTATCGCCAAACCCAGTCCAGTTCCTCCCTTTTGACGTGTCCGTGCACTGTCAACCCGATAGAAACGTTCAGTTAATCGTCCAATGTGTTGCGATGCGATTCCATCGCCAGTATCAGCAACAGTAAACATCGCCCCTGAAGCCACCTTTTTCCAACTCACATCAATTTTTCCACCTGGCGGTGTGTAACGGATCGCGTTTGAAATAAGGTTTGAACACGCACTGCGCAGTTCAATCTCAATACCGTACAAGTGACAGTCAGCTGCACAGGTAAAGTTGAGATCATGCTGTCCAAGAGATAATGCTTCGGCCTCCTCAGTGAGTATGCACATCATCTGCGACATATTCACTTTGGCCTCCAAATTATTCTCAGCAGAATCCTCAATGCGAGACAGTACCAGTAACTGTTCAACCATAGAACGCATTCTATGCGTCTGTTGTTGCATCTGATCCATCGCCTTGGTGTTGGGAGAACCAGGTTCTGCCATCTCTTGCATCATCTCAAGATAGCCCTGCAATACTGTCAATGGAGTCTTAAGCTCATGTGACACATTGGCCACAAAATCTTTACGCATGCTTTCGAGCTGTCTGACTCGCGTAATGTCGCGGGCGATCAATAAGAATTGGCCAGTTCCGTAACCCATGATCCGAATCTCAAGCACACGTCGCTCCGATTGTGGAGACGCTAACTCAAAGGGCTCATGGTAGATTTCGTTCTTTAAATAATTAGAAAAGTCAGGATGTCGCAGTAGGTTGTCTATCCTCTGGCCGCTGTCTAGTGGCCACACTAAACCAAGCAGCAATTGAGCCAGCTTATTACACCAAACAATGTTGTAATCAGCATCAAGCACTACCGCAGCATCGGGAAGCGCTTCCGCTCCCTGTCGAAAACGCCCCAAAAGAAAAGCTAACTGTGATACTCGTTTCCGATTTTTTCCCTGCAGACGGTAGATACCATTAAACACCCCTTCCCAACTGCCTTTCCCATTTGGAGGCGTGAGGCGTTTATCTCGCCATAGCCAAAAGTTGAGTCTTGATAATTGGCGATAATGCCAAAAAAGCAGAGAGATGGCGCCGATAAGCAGAACCCACACGATCTCACCGACAAGGAGACCTAAAATAAAGCAGAGTACTAGGTAGGTTATTAAGCGAGATAGCAGCCGATAACCTGAATATGATTCAAACATATGTTACCAATTACATTAAATATATCCAGACCATAGGAGAAGGTGAGGCACAAGGTAATTCAAGTAACCTATCGCGCCCAACCTATTTAAACAACTTTCCAGCTTTATGTTCGAGTTGAGAAACGGTAACCCGCACCTCGAACAGTTTGAATTAAACGATCATGATTCGAAGGTTCAATGGCTTTTCTTAATCGTCTGATATGCACGTCTACTGTTCGATCTTCAACATAAACATTAGTACCCCATACATTATCGAGTAACTGCTCTCGACTGTACACCCTCTCAGGGTGAGTCATGAAGAAGTGAAGCAGTCTAAACTCTGTAGGCCCCATCTCCAGCACTTGGTCACCCACGGTGACTCTGTGGCTAATAGGATCTAACATCAAGCCCTGAACATCGATTGGTTCCTCAAGACTCGTCGGAGAACTACGGCGGATCACCGCTTTAATCCTTGCCACCAGCTCCTTTGGAGAAAATGGTTTGGTGATGTAATCATCGGCCCCCACTTCCAACCCACGCACTTTATCTTCCTCCTCACCACGAGCAGTCAACATAATGATGGGGATTTGTCGCGTAAATTCATCTTGGCGTAAACGTTTAGCCAATTGAATCCCGCTACCACCGGGAAACATCCAATCCAATAAAACAAGATCGGGATAGGGTTCACAAATCATGTCTAACGCAGAGTCAAAATCTTCGGCTGCGGTAACAACAAAACCATGCTGTTCCAATACAAAAGTTAGCATTTCTCTAATCGCTAACTCATCTTCAACAATCAATATCCTAGCAGTCATAAGCGATCTTCTGTCCGATGAATGTTCACACGTCTATTATTGGTCAGTTTTATTACAAAATTATGATCATAAACGCCATTTTGTCATAAATAGAGAAAACTTGTCATAAAGTTAAACTGAATCCTTCATTCTTGAGCCGCTTGAGGAGCTTTGCTTTTTATAAGCAATAAAAAAGAGGCCTAAGCCTCTTTATTTATGACTAAATGATCTGTTTAGAATTTGTGTTCTAATCCTAAACCTAAGAATTTATCATCATCTCCAGCGCCTTCATACGAACGATTGGTGTAGAAAGCAAACAGCTTAGTCGGCTTACCTAACTTATAGTCACCACCAATTGACCAAGAATCACCTTTATCTTCCATATCTTGATACTGCGCTTTAAGCACTACAGCATCGATAGCATAGGCAGCACTGAACATATAACCAGTATAACTGTCGCCATTGTATGGGTTAGCTTCTCCATCTGTATCTAAGGTATATACCTTCTCTTCTTGCTGATACATACCACCAAGGACTAGACCAGCTATTTTACCTTGCACAGTGGCACGAGCAACTTGGTAACCTTTAACATCTGAATCATAAGCAATCGATGCGTAGATTGGAGATTTTTTCAGTTTAGCATCGCCATACATTGCTGCTAAGCTGTATCCATCTTGCTTTAATTGATCACTATCACCGCTAGCAGCATAAGTCACACCTAACTTTATACCGCTAAATGATGGTGAAAGATAAGTCGCTGTCTGAGCTAGACGATTTTCACCTTTGAACAATTTTTTCAAATCTCCAGACAGGTCATTGAATTGATCAACTTTACCTTGAGATTGCTTTAGCATCGTGTCATTGCGACCAACAGATATGGCACCAAAGTCACCTCTTAATCCCACAAATTGATTGCGAGCTTTAAAGTTGTTTTTGCTGTCATCGCCAGTATCCACTTCATACTCAATCGTATAAAAAGCTTCTAATGAGCTACTAAGCTCAAATCCACCTTTAACACCTAAGCGTGAAGCGTTACTTTGAATCGTCGTTTCAGACTCACCGCTGACATCATTAGATTGAGCCGTGACGTTCAACTTACCGTAAACTGTTAATGGCTCAGCAGCATTTGCAGAAGCCAAGGTAGCAGTAGCAAGAGCGGAAGCAAGTAGTGTTTTACAAAAAGCGTTCATCATTAAATCCTTTCGACGTATCAATTCGTCTTTGGTTATTGGTTTCGATACCGAGAAGTTTGTCAGTTATATATTGCAGATATATTTCAATCAGGTTTATTTTTAATAAAACATGGTTGAACATGAATTAACTTAGTACAAGAAGTCCTTGAATACCAAGGGATGTGAACGAAAAAAAAGTTTTATGACACTTTTGTGAAATATGAATTCAGCCTAAGGTTCGATAAATATCTTTGCGGTTTACCCGAGCTCGGCAATGACTTACACTGCGCCTTTAATTTTAATTGGGCGCTCATTATGTGGTTTAAAAATCTGACTGTTTACCGTTTTAATAAACCTTTCTCTGTTGATCCAGAAGCGCTTGAAAAGTCATTGGAAGACTTCACTTTCTCTCCATGCTCAAGCCAAGACATCAGTAAATTCGGTTTCTCTAATGCCTTAGGTAAGAAAGGCATTTCACTGGTACACAGTGCGGGCGGCCGTCACCTTATCTGCGCGACAAAAGAAGATAAAATCCTTCCTGGCCAAGTCATTAAAGAAGCACTCGAAGATAAAGTTGCTCAAATTGAAGCCGAAGAAGATCGTAAATTAGCGAAGAAAGAAAAAGACGCTATGAAGGAGGAGATCATTATGACTCTACTTCCTCGTGCCTTCACAAAGCGCAGCCAAATTCACGCGCTGATCATCCCTGAAATTGAGATGATTTTAGTCGATAGCTCAAGTGCGGCTAAATCTGAAGAGCTGTTAGCGCTATTAAGAAAAGCCTTAGGTTCATTGCCTATTATTCCTTTAAGCTTTAAAACGCCTATCGAAACTCAGCTAACTGAGTGGGTAAAAGGAAACTGCACACCAGCACCTTTCATCATGCAAGATGAAGCTGAGCTTAAGACAGATTCAGATGAAGGCGGAATTGTTCGCTTTAAACAACAAGATCTGACAGAGACAGAAGTACTGGCTCATATCGAAGTGGGTAAGCAGGTTCATAAGCTGGCGCTACATTTCGGTCAGTCAATCGCTTTCATTCTGCAGTCTGATGCTGCTATCAAGCGTCTTAAGTTCTCTGAAGAGTTCAGAGCAGGTAATGACGAAGTTGGCACTGAAGACCCAATGGCTCGTTTGGATGCTGATTTTGCACTTATGGGTAGCGAGCTTATCGCGCTGATGAACTCATTAGTGGAAGTCCTTGGCGGCGTAGAAGACACCATTTAGGTTCATTTACGGTGCAAAAAAGGCGCTAATTAGCGCCTTTTTTATTAACGACAATTTAATAGATTAATCATCGGCCTTAAGCTTGCCCTTCTTATCGAATGGCCAGTCTATGCCTGACCAAGCTTTGAAGAATGCTTTCTGAGCGCGACTCGGCTTCTTAACACTGACTAATTTAAGTTTACCGCTTTGGACTTCACCTAAGGTCAACGACACAGATTTAAGCTTATCGTCACTAAACAGTGTCACCTCAATATCAGCGCCTGGTTTAAAATCTTTAATTCGCGCGTCAAATCCGCCCGCAGTCACTTTAAGGCCGTTAATGGCAACAATTTCATCGCCTAGCACAATGCCAGCTTGCCAAGCAGGACCATCTCGCAGCACTTGCTGCAATGTGAGCGATTTACCGCTTATTTCCATACCAGAAAAAGCGATGGCTTTAGAGTCCTCTCCATAGCTTATCTGTAAACCAGCTTGAGATAACAGGGTAGGGAAATCTAAGGTTACAGGAGTATTTAAGTGTCTGCCACCAGTTAGTATAATCTTCGCCCGTCAGCTGTTGTAAAATCTGTTGCACATCAGCCACCCCATAACCTGCGGGGATTTTATGATCGCGGTACAAGGCTTTATGCACATCACGGTAAGAAGATTTCAAATCCGTTTCATCTAGTAACGAGAAATCTAATGCCATGGAAACCAGAAAACCTTCTGAATAAATATTCGTACTGTGGTTAATCGCATAATCTCCACCCGTACTTGTCCACTGGTTAGCACTCGCTTCAGCGACAGACTGTACTTCACGACCCGGTGTTAGCTCACTTCTTGAAATACGCTTGGCCAAGTCCTCTAAAAACTCCTGTGGGGTGATAACACCTGCGCGCAACAATAACTGACTTTGAAAATAACTGGTCGAGCCTTCTGCTATCCATAACAGCTCGCTAATATTCTCTTGTTGGTAATCATAAGGAACCAGTCCTTGGGGCCGATAAGCCTTCACATTCCAAGTATGAATAAATTCATGAGAAGCGGTTTTGATGAAGCCTAAGTAATCTTCACGTTCACGATAACTAAATCTCGGCCTTTGAATAATGGTCGAATTGAGGTGTTCTGTTGCCCCACTCGCCCCGCTAGTTGCGTGCACCATATAAACGTAGCGTTCGAAAGGATAACCGTCCCAGATGGCGTCTGCTTCACCACTGAGTTTGGTCAGATCTGTCACCATCTGCTCTACGTCATAATTCCCTTCGCCCCAGATCACCAGTTCATAGTCACGGCCATCGGCAGAAAAGCGTCTCTGCTGGTTAATGCCCGTTTCAATTGGCGAATCAACGAGCACATCGTAATTATCGGCAACAAATGTGTTGGCCTCATCGCCTGAAGCCATCCCTGAGTGGCTACGCCAATCTGATGGCACACTCATGGCAACATGAATGGGTTCATTTCTAAACTCAGGGCTATATACAAAAGTGCCACTGGCATCAAGAAATGCATGACTGGCATCAATATGCCCCACTCGCTGCCCAAGCTTATTTAAATAGAGCTGATAGCTAATAGATACAGCGGTAGGCTGACTAAGCGAGACTGTCCACTCACCGTTCGCGGTACGGGACACAGGTAATTCAGCCCCATTAGCATCTTTAGCACTTAAATATCTTATCGAGTCAGCCAAAGGCAGAACCTGATATTTACCGGTTCTCCATACTGGGAGCTGAACGTTAAGCTCTGAAGCTTTCGATAAAGGGAAGTCAACGCTGACTTGGGCCAAGTGATGCTGAGATTGAGTTAAATCTATCTGATAATTGACATCTGCAAGGCTTGGGATAGAAAAAAGCAGGCTAAAAGTTAACATCGATGGAATGGCTGGTTTCACTCTTTCGTCCTTCTGTTATTATTCTTATGACATTTCGTTGACGAGTATAACACCGAAATAATGTAGAATTAGCAGGTATCGTTTCTGATCTACATTAATATTAAAACCCGTTGTTGTTAGCCCAAATGCTATTCACATGAAATTTCAATATTTAAGTAAAAATTATAGAAATTAGATGCTTATCTCGTTATATTTAACAAGATATTTGCACTAAAAGTAGATTGCTATACATTACGTGGAAAATGTTCCCTTTCTATTTTGCCTTAAACAAGTAGGACATAGTTGATAATGAAGGATTCAATGGCCAGCGCTTCTCAGGTCAACTTATTAAAGCAAAAACTGCACCTCGCTAAAGCTGCTCTTACTGAACTTGATGAAGAGCAAAATGAGAAGTTACAGACTTTATTGCAGTTTATCGGTCATTTGAGCCTTGCGTGCAAAGGGCAAAATGTCGAGCTCGACAATAAGTTAGCTAAACTCAGGCATCTGTTAACCAAGTTTGAAAGTGTCGAAGAGGCACTCCCTGAACTTGTCGATATAGAGCAGCTGTTAAAGAAGCAATATAATCATGTCATGGTGCAGCTAGAAGACAGTCGCGTCAGCCTATCTCGTGTCATACGTCAGATCCAGCGCATAGATTCAGCTCCAGAAAAGATAAAAAAAGAGATCAACTATTTCAAGAAAGATTTGGGCAAACCTTTCCACAGTTTTTGGGACTACATCCCTAAAGTAGAACAATTGGTGAGCTTCTATGAAGAGATATTAGAAGATCAACTCAGGCATGGCGAAGCCATAAAAATATCCCCGAAACACCGCCAGTTGGCCCATGAATTGTCACAGATGATCTCTGAAGTCGAATTTAGAAAACATCAAAGAGATCAAGTTCTCACCATTAAAGATAGACTCAGTAACGACATTGAAGTTGACAGCTTAATCGAAGCTTATCAAACAATTTTGACCTTGCTATTGGAAAACATTTCCCAAGAAAAATCAGCATCGCAAGAGTTTCTTTGTGCTCTCAATGACTCACTCACTGTAGTAAGGGAAGTCGTCACTGATTCATGTAATAACAGTCAGCGCAGCTTTCAACTTAAGAAGCAGATAAACCATGAGCTCTACTCACGAGTGGATAATGTTGGCGAAGCTATCATCAATATTGATGATATTCATAACTTAAAATCACAAGTGACTGAACAACTTGCCTCCATTAGGACTTCACTAGGGCGCAAAGAAGCCCTCGAAGAACGGGAACTTATCCTGCTCAAAAAATCCATGGATATACTGAAAAAAGAGGTCAATGAGCTGGGGAAAGAAGCTGCCGACTATAAAGAGCGTTTATTTGAACAGCAGAAAATTAACCTACTCGATTCGCTCACTCAATTACCTAATCGCGCTGCGCTCGAAGAACGTATGGAGCAGGAGTTCAGGCACTTTCAACGACATAAGCAGCCCTTATGGGTTGCAGTGGCCGACATTGATCATTTCAAGAATATCAACGATAGTTTTGGTCATAGCACAGGCGATAAAACGCTTCAGGTTATCGCAATGGCGCTGAAAAACTCACTGAGAGATACGGAGTTTGTCGCACGATATGGCGGCGAAGAATTTGTCCTACTCATACCAGAAGTGAACGCGACTGACATTGAACAATTATTAAACAGAGTGAGAGAAAAAGTAAAAAGTATTCCCTTTAAGTTTAAAAATCAGAGAATTACAGTTACAGTATCTATAGGTGCTGCACAAATTTTGGAAAATGAGCTTATCAATGAAACCTTTGATCGAGCAGATGCAGCGCTTTACCGAGCTAAACATGAAAGCAGAGACAGAGTCATCATTGACGTGTAAGCCTATGCAGTTCATATAAATATAGGCTCGGCACCATAAGTTTGGTGCCTTCACAACACACCTTTGAACTCAAGTCAGAGCTAAGGAGTTGTTATGATTGTAAATGTCAGCCCTCGAGGTAGCATGGATCAACTTTCCCAACTGGAAGTTGATCGCCTCAAACAAAACTCGACAAGTGAGCTCTACCAACTTTATAGAAGTTGTTCACTCGCTGTACTTGCCTCCGGCCTACAAAGCGATAATGCGGAAAGCCTCTTCGGACAATTTGAAGATTTTAATATTAACGTTCTTCGCCGTGAACGTGGAATTAAGATCGAACTGATTAATCCTCCAGAAGCAGCTTTTGTTGACGGTAAAATTATTGTTGGTATCCAAGAACACCTATTCGCCGTATTACGTGACATTGTTTATCTCAGCGATAGATACGACAACCTCAAAAATATTAATTTAACCAACCCAAGCCACATCACCAATGTGGTATTCGATATTCTGAGAAATGGCCGCTCTATGCCATTAGAGGATCCAAGTATCGTGGTCTGTTGGGGCGGACACAGTATCAATGATACTGAGTTCCATTATACCCAAGACGTAGGGTATGAACTTGGGCTGCGTGAGATGAACATCTGCACCGGCTGTGGACCTGGTGCCATGGAGGGTCCCATGAAAGGGGCTGCCATAGGTCATGCCAAGCAACGGATAAGCAAAGCACGTTATATCGGCCTCACAGAGCCAAGTATTATCGCTGCCGAGCCACCCAATCAAATTGTTAACGAACTCGTCATACTGCCAGATATTGAAAAACGACTCGAAGCATTTGTGCGTCTAGGTCACGGGATTGTTATCTTCCCTGGTGGAGCAGGCACAGCAGAAGAACTGCTCTATCTCTTAGGCATATTGCTTAATAAAGAGAACCAAGGCATTCCTTTCCCATTGGTGCTTACAGGACCAAAAGAAAGTGCTGATTACTTCTTAAGAATCGATGAGTTTATTGCCGCAACTTTAGGCGAAGAAGCGCAGAGTAAATATGAAATAATCATTGATGATCCTGTTCGTGTCGCTCGAATTATGAGCCATGGTATGGATATTGTTAAGGATCACAGGAAAACATCAGGTGACTCTTTTCAATATAACTGGTCACTGAAAATTGAACCCGATTTCCAGCTCCCCTTTGATCCAACCCATGAAATGATGGGCAACCTCAACTTACATTTCCAAGCTGATAAGGCTGAACTTGCAGCAAACTTAAGAAGGGCATTTTCCGGGATTGTTGCTGGTAATGTGAAAATGGAAACCATAAAAAATGTGGTTGAATATGGACCATTTGAGCTTAATGGCGACAAAACCATGATGACATTAATGGATAAGCTGCTTAAGGCCTTCGTTAAACAACAAAGAATGAAGCTCCCTGGCAGTAAATATGTACCTTGTTATAAAATAAACACCTAAATAAGCGTATATACCGAGTATTAACCTGCATAATTGATTAATACTCGGTATGCTTAATTCCTATAAATTCATTCAATAAAATAACTCTCGCGACGACTCATGAATACTTTTTTAATCATAGATGGCCTTAATTTAGTACGCCGTATTCACGCTGCTCAACCTAATGAAAATGACATTAATGGCTTGGATACTCGGGTGGGGTCAGCTTGTAAAAAGTTACTCAAACATCATCAGCCCACTCATGTCGCAGTGGTATGGGACGGCGATACACTCTCATGGCGAAAGTCGCTGTATGATGATTATAAAAAAGGCAGAAAGCCGATGCCTGAAGCGCTGGCTGCCACACTTCCAGCATTAAAGACCTACCTCAGTGAGCTTAATGTAAACTCAATTAATGCCGAGTCAGAAGCTGACGATGTTATAGCTACACTGGCGACTAAGTTGGCTCAAAACCAAGGCAAAGCCATTATTGTTTCCACAGATAAAGGCTTTACACAATTAACCCATCCTAATATCGAGCGCTGGGATCATTTTAATCAAGACTATATCACCATAGAGCAAAGAGAAGAGAAGCTTGGCGTTGAACGCAGCCAATTTATCGACTATTTGGCACTTGCTGGCGATAGTGGCAATAAGATCCCTGGCGTACCAGGAATAGGCCCAAAATCGGCGACTGAGTTATTAAAAATTTTCCGCTCTCTGACCAATATCTATGGTTCAATAGACAAAATCGGCGCTAAGCAAGCCAAGAAACTTGAAGACGGAAAACAGATGGCAAGAATGAGCTATAAACTAGTACAACTGCAAACAGACATTCCGTTGAATGCCAATTTAAGTCAGTTTAGGCTTCCTCATTAAATCAAGGCTTAACTCCTGCGAAATCAACATAGAGCTTGTAAATATCATGTTACCGATTTAACATTTACCGACTTGAGTGATACAGGTATATTGATACGCATCTTATATTTTCATTCTTTTTAGCTTTTACTTAGACCTTAAGGACCTTGTGCATAAATGAAATCTAAACTTCCCGTCATTATCGGTTCCATTTTTGCAGCCTACTTGGCTTTTGTTGCTGTTGTCGTTGTTGTTTATGATCCAACGCCCGATGAGATGGATTGGGAAGATAGACAGACTTATATCAATGCGCAGCTCTCTGAAATCACATTGGGGCAGTCATTGGTTGAAATAAAAACCTTATTAGGTAAGGCTGATTTCAGTGAGGCTCGAGTTGCCAATGAAAATACGATACAAGTACTTTTTTATCGTACTCATCATATGAAGTCTGATGGTGAAACCACCCGAGACGAATGCACACCATTACTGTTTAAAGATCAAAAACTCATCGCTTGGGGAGAAGGTACTTACCAACAGTATCTCACCAATGGTGGTGCAACAAATACGCTTTAAACGTCTGCTGAATAGGCTAGTCCAACTAGTCTATTACCTCATTTTTTGGATTTAGTTTTGAGGTCAAAACATGATCTTGCCAGCTGCCAGCAATCTTCAAATAAGACTTCGCTAATCCCTCTTCTTCAAAGCCCAAAGATCTGAGTAATTGTCCACTTCGTTCATTATTTGGAATGTAGTTAGCCATGATTCGGTAAAGCTTAAACTCATCAAAGATATAAGCTATTCCAGCTTCAAGGATTTCACGCATAATGCCTTGTCCCTCAAGCATTTTATCAATTGAATAACCGAGATAACAAGCTTGCAAGGGGCCTCGTACGATATTAGTAAAGTTACAGACGCCCAATATTTGTCCGTTAATATCAGCAGATACTAAGCCATCTTGCTCTATATTCCCTCTAGCCACAAAGTTGACCGCACCACCAGCGAAAAAAAGATCATTGCTCACTTGGAGTCTCTTACTCACGTGAGACGCCTCAAGGTAATCGTTATCTCTTTCTGGCTCCCATGGTGATAAATGCAAACGATTACGCTTATGGTAATCAATGAGTACTTGATGATCATAATGCTGCAACAGTGACAGCACGGTTCTCTGCGTGGTTATCTTAGGGATTTTTAGCATGAATACTCACTTATCCTTGCTGTTGAACTATCTGCCACCAGCGAGATCGACAAAGGTGCCTGTGACATAAGAAGCTTCATCCGAGAGTAACCAAGCGATAGCCGCTGCAACCTCCTCAGGTTCGCCGCCTCTTTGCATTGGGATCTGTGGTGAGAGACGCTTCACTCTATCGGGTTCACCGCCATCGGCATGCATTTCAGTGTGAATAAATCCGGGTCTGACACTGTTCACCCTAATGCTATCAGCGGCAACTTCTAATGAGAGTCCTTTTGTTAGCGTATCAATTGCGCCCTTAGAAGCGGCGTAATCGACATATTCTCCAGCACCACCAATTCTCGAAGCCACTGACGAGACATTCACAATGGCGCCGCCATAACCCCCTCTAGAAAGTGCCATGCGCTTTATCGCTTCACGACAACATAGGAAATAACTGGTGACATTATTCGTCAATATCCTATTAATCCGTTCGGCCGACATATCGATCACTTTCATCTGCGGCTGTAATATCCCTGCATTATTCACTAATGCCGTTATCTTGCCTAAGTGCTCATCGAGATAATTGAACATAGCGACGACTTCAGATTCTATTGATACATCGGCTTGAATAGCCAGAGCACGGCAACCTTGAGCTTGCAGTTGAGTCACTAACGCCTCAGCGGTAGCACTATTTTGTTTATAATTAACACCAATTGAATATCCAAGATCAGCGAGATGTTTAGCCGTTGCCGCGCCAATACCGCGCCCCCCGCCTGTGATCAATGCCACTTTATCCATACCAGCCTCTCTGAGTTTGCCCCAGGCAACTTTGTTAAATGATTAACTCATATCCAACGCCTTACCTTCTCCTGATAACGCAGATATTCGTCACCAAACTTACGCGTGAGATAAGCCTCTTCAGGTTTAATAGCAACATAATAAACACCAATACAAGAGGGGAATACACTTGAAATAAGCCAAATATCACTGAAATATAAGCCTAATCCCACAGGAACCGTACAAAAAGCCAAATAGATAGGATTTCGCGAGTAGGCGTAAACACCAGTCTTAATAATGGATGAGGTAGGTTGCCAAGGTTCGACTGCTGTTTTAGCTGTTTTAAATTGATATAACAGATACAGCAACAAGGTCACTCCAACCAGTAGCAGAGCTAAACCCAAATAGGTGATTGGAGCAGCAAAAGTTAGTTCGATGGGCGCAAATAAGCTGTTTAAATAAGCCAATAACATAAACAAGATAAATATCAGCGGCGGGGGAATTTTAACGCCAGGACCATTAACATCCTTCTCCATGAGTCTCTCCTTGATATAACTCAATATTGATACTCGCCATGACGAATATTCATAACTATTAATCGAAAACAATCAAATTAGACTACACATAAATAGCTTGAATAACAAACAGCTAAAACAAAATATTCAAGGCTATAAAAAAGCCAAGTGAATTGAAATCACTCGGCTTTTTTAAATTACACAAGGCTGTTAGTCGTTATCGGCATTGAAGCTTAGTCAGCTTTTTTATACTCAGTATATGCTTCACCTTGGGTCAACCAGCTCGGCGCAGGTTCCCCTTTAAGGTAATGACCAAAATACTCCGTCATGCGAATACTATAATCGAGTTTGTTTGGGTATTTTTTGAGATGATGAGGTTCATCTTCATATTGTAAAAACACCACATCTTTACCCGCACGACGCATGGCGAGGTAAAGTTCAATCCCCTGCTCCCATGGCACCGCGTCATCTTTATCACCAAACATGATCATCATCGGTGTTTTGATTCGTTCGGCATAAAAGATAGGTGAGTTCTCAATATACTTTTGTGGTGCCCTAAACAAACTATCACCGATACGGCTTTGCCCTGTCTCATACTGGAACTGACGCGCTAAACCGCTGCCGTGTCGAATTCCGCTATAAGCACTGGTCATGTTCGATACCGGAGCACCGGTAACCGCAGCCTTAAAAATATGCGTCTGCGTCACGGCAAAAGCTGTTTGATATCCGCCCCATGAATGCCCCTGAATACCTATAGCATCAGGATCTGCCACGCCCATCTCGATAATCTTCTGCACCCCAGAAGTTAACGCCTGCACCGACGAAGCACCGGGATACCCCACTTCAAAACGGATATCGGGGAGGAAAACCGCGTAACCGTTATCAACATACCAAGCAAAGTTAGGTCTGTGATTGAGCTTCATCGAAGGAAAAGCATTCAATCTGTCACTCATGAAGCGATAGAAGTAAACCAGCACTGGGTAACGTTTACCTTCAACATAGTTCGTTGGCTTGATAAGCACACCATCAAGCGGCTGACCGTCACCGTTTGTCCAATGTACGAGCTCAGATTTACCCCAATTAAATTGACGTTTTTGAGCATCGAAATCGGTTTGACGTTTGGCTTTCTCTGGGGCGGAATAATCAGCGCTATAAAGATCAGGGAAGAGATCGTAACGCTCTTTTGAGAATACGATAGTCTGTGCATCTTCACTGCGCGCTAATGTCTTTAGCTTATAGTCGCCTTCCATCAACGTCGTGACACCCGAGGTGCCTAACTTCGCCTGATAATAACCATCGCCTTTGGTTCTTTCGTTGTATCCATGTAATAGCACTGCTTGATTACTGGCTAATACCGCTGGCTTATTTTCATCTTTAACTAAACCAGTAACACGATACTGAATTCCCTGCTTACGCCCTTTTCCCTCAGTCAGTTTAAAACCTTCTAAAGATGCGGTGTTCATCTGCCAAATATCGTACTTGTCATAGATGAGCAGACCAGCATCATTGTCTAACCAAGGACCAAATCCATAACCCGGTGCATTAGATGGATAATCATGATCTTCATCTGCAAAAGAGACGTTCAAACCTTTGGTTAGATTATGACGACGCGCTTTTGATACTTGATACAGGTACACGTCCCCCTGCTGGTAATAGGCGGCGAAACGCTCATTTGGCGATAAGCTAGGCGCTTGATCGCTGGCTTGCTGAACCAAAATAGAGGTCTTGTGGCCAGTATTAAGGTCAATAAGGTAATAATCGCGATAGAAACCAGCCCAGGTGATCATCTTCCGATAAGGGATATCTGAGCTGCCGATAACAAAACGTGATTGCTCTTGCAGATCAACATAAGGCACTGAGGTGTCAGCAAGCTGCACCAAGTTATTCCCCTTAAGGTGCAATACCGCTAGATAAGTACGCTTCTGTTCTTTCTTGTATTGTTTAATCTCATTAGGCTTGATACGGGCATCTTCTCCATGCCAAATCCTCAAACCACGTTGTTCAGTAACCACCTCTTGATCAAACAGGTCATCCTGTGTTGCTATCTTTTTAAGTTCAACTTGTTGGCTCACCTGAGGCACGCGTCCAAAAAAGAGACGCTTGCTATCTTCTGAAAACCTGAGTTTAGTGTAACGATTCAGCTTCCACTCTTTAGATACTGGCGCAGGTTTTACATCCCCAGTGGCAATGTTTAACAGCGAAAGGTGGTATTCACGACCATAAGGTGCTTGCTTGCTATCACCATGGGTGAAGGCGATATATTTTCCGTCTTCACTTAACGAGACTTCACCAATCTGCTGATTATTGAACTGGCGGACAACCTCTCTGGCGTTATTATCGAGCGATACCAACACCAGCTGATGTTTCTTAGCCTTAGTATCGTTACTCGCTAGCACAAGATGCTTGCCCGCTTTGTCGAAATAAAACCGACTCACGTTCGCAATAGTCTGACTTACCCCAGTATTAAGCGCCACTAATGTTAATTCGCTGCCCTTATCGAATTTATCGACCTTGGCCTTTTTCTCTTTCTCTGCTGACTTATCGACAACAGTCTTGTCTTTATCATCGCTTTTATCAGCTTCTTTGGGCTCAAACCAAACCGCTAAATGCGTTCCGGATTGATTAAAACTAAACTCTTTTACACGTTCAAAACGTTGCTCTTTGCCTGTCTGAGTATCGAGCAGCGCCATGCCTGATTTCAGTTTTTTCTTCTCTTTACTCGAAGCAACTTCCTTTTCCAGCAATGGCGTATCAATAGAGAAGGCAACAAAACGGCCATCATGGCTCACTTGCGGTTTAGAGCCCCCCTTTACGATAAATTTCTTCGATGACGTCAATGATTGAACTAAACCATGGCTATCGCCACGATCCGGCGACACTTCGACAGCAAGTAACTTACCTGTCGCAGAAATCACAGGCTGCTTTAACGATTCAAACTTCATGATATCGTTGTTCGTGATGGCTTTATGACTCAGTTGAGCGTCCGTTGCCGCATAAGCGCCAACAGAGACTATACTTGCTGAAGCAAGCAAAAATGATGCGATGGGTAATAACTTCAAAGTCTTCCTCATTTTTTATTATTGTTAGTTGAAGTAGCGTGATAATTGTTTTGGGTATTAGACCAAAGTAGACTTTTTTAACCTTTAGCGATCAATCATCGCCATAAGCCCTCTTTATTGCAAGATACACTATATAAAAAAACGTGAGACTGCTCACTATTTTCTGTGAAAAATGTTTAAAAGTGTTTAAAATAAAGAGGTGAATTATAATAAATCATATTACGTCATGTCGCTGTGTCTTTTGACATGGCCAGATAATAGCAGTACAACGAAACGTTGAAGGACTCTCATGTCAAAAAGAACGATAACCGTGATCCCTGGTGATGGGATTGGCCCCAGCATTATCGATGCAGCAATAAAAATTCTCGATAAAGCTGGTTGTGATTTTGAATACGAGTTTGCAGATGCTGGTTTAACCGCCCTTGAGAAGCAAGGTGAATTATTACCTCAGCGCACTCTCGACATGATAGAGAAAAACCGTATTACTCTTAAAGGCCCTTTAACCACTCCTGTGGGCGAAGGTTTTACCTCTATCAATGTGTCACTACGTAAAAAGTTCAGCCTCTACGCCAACATTCGTCCGGTCTTGTCTTTTAAAGGCACTCAGGCTCGCTACGAGAATATCGATATCATCACAGTCCGTGAAAACACTGAAGGTATGTATTCAGGTTTAGGCCAGACTGTTTCTGAAGACGGCAGCACCGCTGAAGCGACCAGTATCATTACTCGCCAAGGTGCAGAGCAAATCACGACATTTGCTTACGAACTTGCTCGTAAAGAAAACCGTAAAAAAGTCACTATCGTACACAAAGCAAATATCATGAAGTCGACCTCAGGTTTATTCTTGAAAGTCGCTCGTGAAGTTAGCTTGCGTTACCCAGACATCATCACAGAAGAGATGATTGTTGATGCAACATGTATGAAGCTGGTCATGAACCCTGAAAACTTTGACGTGATGGTAACGACCAATCTATTTGGCGATATCCTATCTGATCTGTGTGCAGGTCTTGTTGGCGGTCTAGGAATGGCTCCTGGTGCAAACATAGGTAAAGACGCCGCAATCTTCGAAGCAGTACACGGTAGTGCTCCTGATATTGCAGGTAAAAACTTGGCTAACCCAACATCGGTTATCTTAGCGTCTATCCAGATGCTTGAGTATTTGGGGATGTCTGATAAAGCTGAGCTTATTCGCTCTGCAGTCACTGCGGTTATCGCTGAAGGCGACCGTACGACTCGTGATCTAGGTGGTACCCACGGTACAACTGATTTCACTCAAGCTGTGATCGATCGTCTGTAGATCAATAACATCTAACAGTAAAAAGGCCCTATGCTTTCGTATAGGGCCTTTTTTTATTCAGTTATCTTGTCGTATTAAGCTTGAGTTGGATTCAGACTCAAGTAAACCGTCACTTCATCGCGATCATGATAAAGGTGCTTACATTTTATTGAGAAGTTCTTTATTTCATTCTCATTCAGCACGGTTGCCATCGTCTCAAGCATCGTCGTCACATCTTGATAGCGGCTTTTCATCGGCAGTTTAAGGTTAAACATCGCCTCTTTAAACCAGCCATTAATGGCCCATGCTTCAATCAACTCCGCAACTCGCGATGGCTTTTCAATCATGTCACACACTAACCAATAGATATTCTTACGTGGTGGTTCGAAACGGAAACCATCGGCCTGATAATGTTTAACCTGTCCGGTCTCCATTAAACCTTCATCCATCGCGCCATTATCAACGGCGGCGACAAACATACCACGGCGAACCAACTGATATGTCCAACCGCCAGGGCAAGCACCTAAGTCAACGGCATTCATCCCACTGCTTAATCTCAGTTCATGCTCTTCTTCTGGAATGAAATGGATAAACGCTTCATCAAGTTTCAATGTTGAACGACTTGGTGCATCGCTGGCCATTTTCAGTCTTGGGATCCCCATTGGATAAGGCGAGCTGTTGTTGCTAAAAGAAAAGCCAACATAAGCCGTACCCGACGCAATAAAGCAAACATGAATAATCGGACGACTATCACTCTCTTTTCTGAGTAAGTTACCCGCGCTCTTCAATTTCTGTCTTAACGGAACAGTAAACTTACGACAGAAAGCTGTGCGCTCTTTTGCTTCATTAGTATCGGGCGTTTCAACTCTTAACTCACCAGCATTTCTGACATCTGATAACGCTTCCATGATTGGCGTGATCCGATCGTTTTCAGGTAGGTTTTTCAGCAACTCTTTAGCAGCAAACATCTGTCTCGCAAAAATAAGCGAATCCAATTTAATTTTTTGCGCCAAGATAGTTGCATCACCAGCGTTAAAACACTGGAAAATCACATAGCCATCTTTCTTATTGGTTTTAACAAAACCACCAATATTGAGTTCTGCAGTGCGGTGTTGTATTTCAGCTGCACACTCTTTTTCATAGCCTGATCGGCAATATAAAAATAGGTTGATCATTGGAATTCCTGAAGCGAGCCAAAAGGCATATAACGCCTAAAATAACGGCCATCAAATCGATAATGGCCGCTATTCTACACTTAATGAGTGGTGAATACGATTTATACCAATCAGTATAAAGATTTGATCGCTCAGCGAGAGTTTAGCGGTCC
>OJDH01000384.1_pt1 | contig 20450 bp, 9 predicted proteins | sample 1592761 | NCBI WGS metagenome assembly OJDH01 (sample SAMN05416855, study PRJEB24817) | seawater metagenome | isolation source: Sea water | place: Canada:Atlantic | collected 2013-11
GAGATCTACACTATCCTCTTCGTCGGCAGCGTCAGATGTGTATAAGAGACAGTATATAAATACCGATAATAAAATCAAGAAGGTTGATATGAATATATCTTTTAATTCTTTAGACATAAAAGCCCTGTTTTTAATAATTTAAAGTTATGAACAATTTTTAATTTTTCTAATACACTGTAAACTAAAATCGTATGTAACGCTGTAGACCGTAAAGTAATTTATGGTTGAATAGCAATCATGTTGTTCAACAACAAACATTCACGGCCTATTCATGTTTAAATAAAAATTACAATTGAAAAGTACTTTTAGAAATTGAGTTTGTAACCTATGGTAATATCATCATCTCGTCCTTTTTTAAGAACTTTAGCATTATCATCGTAAGTAGTATAATCGATAAAAATCTGTCCTGCTTTACCGAATGTTTTAGTGAGCCCCAAAGCAATCTGATTTCCATTGATGACCCCATTGTCAAGATTATAGATGCGAGCCTGAGCTTCAAGTCCATTATAATTAGCGAAGCGATATGAATAGTAACCTCCTAGAGTGGTAAACTGCTCATTATTTTCTATGTTTTCATCTTGATAACGTATCACTACTTTATGAGAGTTGTTTTTATATTGGAACGCAGCAGCTAGGGTATCAGCTCCAGGTCTCTGTGCTGCATCTATACGTAAATTGTCATGTCTAGAGTAAAAAGATAACGCTAGTTGCCATGGGCCATTATTATACTTTGCAGCAATGTTGTAGCTATCTGCAAATGATGACTCATCATCTGCTCCATCTATTTCAGCTAACACGCCGAATGTCAGTCCATTATACTTTGGTGAGAAGTAACTTATAGAGTTCGCTTCTCGAACTGATGAGTTCACGTTGGCATTCATGCGTACATTATAATGACGAGGGTTATGAAACGGAACATCGATGGGTAAAATGGTCCATAAGTAATGAGGTGAGTATTGTTTGCCAATTCTAGATTCGCCAAACTCTTTATTTTTCAACCCAATGTATGAAAGTCTTTTGTGGAAGTCGTTATCATCACTGAATATTTTAGCGGTATCAGCGACTACACGACCTTCTAAGCGGTAAACGCCTTTCCATGAGTCATTGATATTGACGACTCCTTTGACTCCAATCCTTGATACACCATCAGCGATATCTGTACCGCGATTTTTTTCATGTGTTAATAATAAGCGAAGGCTGCCATAAAATATCCCGCTACCCCAGTCACCTTCAGTTTTAAATTCAGCGCTAGCAGTATTTGAAAATAATATGAATGCGATGGTTGGTATCGATATTACGAGTTTCATTGCTCTTTCCTTTGTTTTATAATGTGCAGGTATATCTAGCCACCGTGATTAATTCGGGTGGCTTTATATATTGATTTTTGTTTGTGTTGTATTTGTATTTGTATTTGTATTTGTATTTGTATTTGTATTTTACTTGTTTTGTTTATTTGGCTAGCCCAATGGAATGTATTATCTCGCCTTGTGTATTGAATTCTATTTCAACATTGTTTTTAAATGATTCACTATCAAGGTAGTTGGTTTGCATCGCGAGTCTATTAATTATTTCAGCCATCTCTTTTGAATTACTCGCTTTTTTTATTGCAACTTCTAATTTGTTTACAATTTCTTTGGGGATTCCAGCTGGACCGGCAATTCCCAATATGGATGGAGCCGATATTTCATAACCTAAATCTAAAAGAGTTGGGGTATTGGGGAATTGTTCCATTCGTTTATTGGTAATTATTGCTAGTAATTTAAATTCACCAGATAAAACTTGTGGTAACCATTCGGTGGCACCAGCCATTAAATCGACATGATTACCTAGTAGCGCAGTAACAGATGCTGCGCCTCCTTTAAAGGGGACTGCTTTCCAGTTAATTCCCTCAACTATAGCAAGGCGTTGCATCGTTAAATGTTGGGGAGTACCTGTTCCTGCTATGGCGTAACTAATTTCCCCCGGATTGTTTTTTGCGAATTCAAGTAAATCCCCCAAAGTGTTGTATGGCGATGACTTTGGCACCACGATACCTAAGTTCCATTGAGCAAATTGGGCAATATAGGTAAAGTCTTCGATGGGATCGTAAGGGAGATCTTGCATATGCGGGGAAAGGACTGCGGCACCAGTTGTTAGTGTAAATAAATTATATCCATCTGGTTTCTTGCCTTTAGCAAGAGCCGCAGCAACTGAACCTCCACCTCCCGCTTTATTCAATACTGTAACCTTAGTTTCTAAACTCTTTTCTAAGGAAGCAGCTAAAACACGTGCTGTTGTATCAGTAGTCCCTCCAGCGCCGTAACCAACGGTCAGTTTTATTCCTTTGGCAGGCCATTCAGATGCTTGCGTAATAGCCGATATTAATGTCCCTGTGACAATAAGTGCTAATGACACTTTTCTTATATGTTTCATTTCTCACCCTCTATTGTATTGCAATGTAATAACTGTTATTGTATTGTTGAATTATAGTAATCATATGTCGCTCTATATGTCTAGGGTTAAATGTTACAAATGTAAATTGGAGGGGAGAAAACATGGGGGATGAGGCAAAAGAGAATGCTTTATTTGTGGCATCAGTTGCGAAAGCATTTGACGTATTGGAAGTCTTTAGGGGGGGCGGCAAGTCATTGAGTCTTACTGATATTATTAAACGAACTAATATGGGTAAAAGTGCAGTTCAACGATATTTATTTACGCTTGAAGAACTAGGCTATATTCAAAAATCGTCTATAACAAAAACCTATCAACTTTCAATTAAAAATCTGTCTCTTGCCGGTGGGTTTCTATCTCAGAATATTATGATCCAGGCTGCGAACCCTCATCTTGTCGAGCTGAGAAAAAAATTGGATGCTAGGATAGGGTTAAGCGTGATGGCCGACAATAAGATTATTTACCTTATCCCGTTACAAAGCCGTAGTGAAGCCTTTCAAAATGATTATCCTGGTTTTGAAGTTCCTATTTATTGTACGACGTCAGGACGAGTTTTTTTGTCTTGTTGTAGTAATGAAGAAGCTCTTAATACCCTAGAAAATCAAGATATAACTCAAAGAACGCTTACGACCAAAACAGACATTGCCAGCATCATGAGGGAGATAGAAAAGGCGAAAATAAACGGGTATTGTATTACTGAGCAAGAATATATCCATGGGCAGTTGAATATCGCTGTTCCAATTTTTCAAGGAAGTCATTTAATTTCTGCTTGTATTGTCGTTGTTGTTCCCGCATCCCAATGGGATGTAGATAAGGTCACCAAGGAGGTATTACCTTTATTAATGGATAGTGCAAGACAAATAGGGACATTTAACCTTCATGGGAATAGTTAATTTCTATAGGGATAAAGTCAGTATATTCAAAATGGTATGTTAAATTTAACGTGTGGTGACAAGGTCATGCAGGTGACTTAGTAGACAATAAACAGTCATTCAGAAATGTTTTCCGGTTGCTAACTAATAAGGTGTTAAGGCTCTTGAATGGAACCATCCGAACTTGGAATAAAATACGATAAAATAGCTGAGTGGTGGCATGACCAACACGATGAGTCTTCCTATGGGGTGAGTCAACTTGAGCGTGCTGTTGGATTTCTGGCCGACGGGAGTAAGGCGCTGGATGTCGGTTGTGGTGCAGGTGGAAGATTTGTTCGCATACTGCAAAATCGAGGCTTGTCAGTGACGGGTCTTGATGTATCGGCTGAAATGATCAAGTTGGCTAGCAGTAATCATCCTGATCATCATTTTATGCAGCAAGATATTTGCTCATGGGAAACAGAAGAACGGTTTGATGTTATTCTTGCCTGGGATAGTCTTTTTCATTTACCGCTGGCTATGCAACAGCCTGTCATCACTAAGTTGTGTCAACTGTTAGCGAAAGGTGGAGTATTGATATACACCTTTGGTAATGCTCAGGGTGAACATACAGATCAATGGCACAATGATACTTTCTATTACAGCTCTATTGGTATTAATGAAAATATACAATTACTTATAAGTAGTGGTTTGTCTATCCTGCATGTAGAGTTGGATCCGTACCCAGAAAGACATGTTTATACTATCGCTACCAAGCTCTGAGTTTAAGCCCTGAGTTTAAGCGCTTAGGCTGAGTTTAAGGGAGCGATTATTCTGTTATTTGATGGAGGCATTTATTAGTGTTTGAAAGTATTGCGGTCTATTCAGGACTCATTGCGACAGTCTGGATTTTTGTTAGTGTCTATACCCAAACGACCTGGAAATGCTCGTTTCAGAGGCATTGCGCGAGTTCAATTCTAGACGCATTTGCGTAGGAATGGTGACTCCCTTTTAAGCTAATGCAACAACGAAGTGGGCTTGCGCAAAAGCCTTCTACGATGGGTTTAAAAGTACTTTATTCTGCGTTATTGATTTTACCAAGGGAATAACCATTACTTACAATCAATGTCTTGACTAAAGTGCTTTAAATTCCCACTGAATCCTGCATTTCCAAGTGGCTTGGGTATCATCGCAGGTCGGTTTTATGATGGTTACGATCATGATAAGCAGTTCTGCAGTGAATTAGGTGCTGTGGGTAGTCCAACAGAGAAATTATCCCCTCTAATTAATAATTACCCTTTAGGTTTTCTATTTTGTTTTTTTGGCTGGTATTTAGCTCAACTCTCCAATGTCTCCATCTTAGTTAATATCACTGGCTGGTTGGTCATTGTTCATGGAGTTGGCACTTGGGTCGCAGGGGATTTTCCAATGGATGCTGACCCATTGACAAAGAATCCAACGTTTAGTTGTAAGGTACATTCTTGGGCTGGTTTTTTCATGCTGCTTTCGTTAGTTATCGCGCCGATATTAATTGCGATAAGCCCAACGACTGAGATGATTCCAATGTCTTTCCGTGTATTCTCAATGGTGTCAGTTATCGCTGCGGTATATTTCCTTTTTGCCATGGCCAAAGCAATTAAGACTCAACGTCATGTCGGGACATATCAACGTATTTCATATGGTTTTCAGTTAATATGGTTAAGCGTATTTTCACTCAATTTAGTCTAGTTTTTATCTTTAGGGGAGTTTCATGTCTAGAAGTTCGATAAACTTACTCGAAAAATTCACTCAATTTTCTGAACATTGGTCCCCAAGAGTGGTGGCTGAAATGAACGATTATCAGTTTAAGTTAGCTAAAATTCAGGATGAGTTTACTTGGCATGATCACAAAGATACCGATGAAGTTTTTTTGGTCATCGAAGGATCGATGACCATTGAATTTAGAGACGGGAAAGTTGACCTTAAAGCGGGTGAAATGTTTGTTGTGCCAAAAGGGGTTGAGCATAAGCCGTATGCAAAAGATGAATGTAAAATCATGTTTATCGAACCGCGCGGGGTGACCAATACGGGGGATGCTGGTGGAGAGTTAACGGCTAAAAGTGATGTTTGGATTTAAAGCTCCATTAGCTTACTGCAATTAACAGCTTAATAGGTAAACTGTTAATTGCTCATGAAGAGTTTACAACTTAAAACCTTCTATTTGCGCTGCCAGTTTGTTGGCATCTTTGGCCAACGATAGACCTATTTGTGAAGCGCCTTGAGCTGATAGCAAGGCACTATCAGCGCCTTCACCTATGGCAGAGGTCTTACTGTCTATTTGAGTGCTGACCTGACGCTGCTCAGCCACAGCACTTGCAATGTCTTGCATCACGATAACGATCTCTTGAACACTGCTGGTTAGTACGCTAATACTCTCGCTCACCGCATTTGCTTGAAGTACACCATTATCAGCTTGCTGGGTACCGGTTTCCATGGCAGAAACCGCTTCTTTGGCACCAAGCTGGATCTGCTCGATCATAATTTGGATCTCTTGGGTTGATGCTTGAGTACGACTGGCTAAGGTTCTAACTTCATCGGCAACCACAGCAAAACCACGTCCTTGCTCTCCAGCTCTTGCGGCTTCAATTGCTGCATTTAACGCAAGTAAATTCGTTTGGTCCGCAATTCCTCGAATGACATCAACTACATTACCTATCTCTGAACTATGCGCGGCAAGTTGATTTATCACTTTTGACCCTTTAGCCACCTCTTCGGCGATCGAATTTATGCCCGCCACCGTCTCTGTGATAACCGTTTGTCCGTGCTCTACGGCACTATTTGCAGCACTGGTAATAGTCGTCGCCTCATCAGTACTTGTCTCAACACTATTAACCGATACGACCATTTGCCCTATAGCACTGGCAATCTCATGGGTTTGAGTTTGTTGTTCGGTTAACGTGTGCTCGACGCTGTCGGTGACCTGTTGCATCTTGCTACTGGCTTGAACTACATCTGTACTCAACACTTGCACTTCGCTTATTAAGCTTCGAATACTGACCAACATGTTATTAAATGCTAGCGCTATTTGAGAAAACTCATCCTCACCATCAATTCGTATATTCTGACTCAAATCACCATTTGATACTTGACTGGCGATAGATTCAATTTGGCGTACATTGGCAATGATCGCTTTGTAGATCGCTAATAAAGCATAAAGTGAACCAATGACAACGGTGATTATAATGACGATTAACCAAAACATGGTTCTAGACTGAGCGGCTTCTCGCTCATTGAGTAAGGTTTCGAGTGTGTGATGATTTTTAGTCAGTATTGCATTAATTGATAAAGAGAGTGCATTCGCTTCATTAGTAAAGGCATCTAGGCTAATGCCAAAGTTATCCGGATTGATCATGTTTGCATCAATCTCATTGATAAACTTCTCTACATTTTTATGTAGCATTTCAACAGAATTGACAAAGGGGGATACAGCTTCACTGTTAGCTTGATTGGTTAATCTCAACAAGGTTTTTTGGCTGTTTTGTAACAGTTCTGATAAGCGAATATTGAGTGCGACTAGTTGTGTGTAACTCTCGGGTGAAAATCCGTCATTTGTGAGTACTTGAATCGCGGTATGACTCACACGCGAGCTGTAGTCGCTTAAGGCTGAAATTCGATTAAGATAAAGTTCAACAAGGTAAAACCCTTTTGGATCATGATCTAATGATAAACCTGAACTCGCGCCTATGTTCTCTTTTAGTTCTGCAATAAGCTCGGCACTCTCATTCACTAAATTTAGGGTTGAATCACTGGGTTGATTCTTAAATTGCCCAGAGAGCTTAGTTAATAGTGCTACAGCCTCACCGTTTTGATTAATTTGGATGCTATTTGTTAGTTGAGCTGACAGATCTGAGAAAGCTGCTGTTGATGAGGGAGCGTTAATTAGGGATGTTCTCGCTTGTTGTAAACCTAAATCAATGGGGGCTAAGGCATACACTGAAGCTAACCCGACTAGCTCATTTGCGACTCTCTCTACTTGTAAATACTGAAGTTGAATCAAATATGCAGCGGCAAGAGAGAGTGGTAATAAAGTTGCTGTGGCCAATAAACTGAACTTCTTCTTGAAATTGAGTTTATTCGCAACCTTTATACCGAAAGAAAAGAGCACTGACATAATCGAAGATCCATCTTGAGTAAATGTTAACCAATATTAGACCATGCCAATGTACTATTTCAAACATGTAATAATAGACATGAAGCATTCTTGCTGGCATTGATAAGTTTGGTAAATTTAAATGTGATACCTATGTTTTAAGGGGGAATTTGAGAGAAGGCTCTGTGTTAATTGTCATTGAATATAACTAGCTGAAAGTTATCGTTAAATCTATGGAAAATATTAACCTCTGTATATGTGTGGTTTGTTTGGGTTACCTAAACTAATTGGTGTATGTGCGATTAAATGCATACCTTGGTTTTATTTCGTATAAAAGAAAGTGACAAAAGCGTAGGATCTAAAACGTGAATCCCACCTTTCTAACTATTGAGTCACTATGTCAACGATCATTGAGCAAGCAGATACTCGCGCGTTATTAATCTCAATTCGTACTCCAAATGCAAAAATAGAGGAGATTAACGGCTCGTTGGCCGAATTGGGGCGTTTAGTTAGTACGCTTGGTTTTACTGTTTTTGCCACTCAAACTCAGAAGCAAAATTCGACTAAACGTTTGTCGGTGCTCGGTGAGGGTAAGCTTGAAGAGTTGGCGAGAATGACAGGCGAACTTGATGATGCGGAGCAAAAAGATTCTCTGGCGAACATTGATGAGCAAGGTTTGAATGAGTTTTTAAGTGCATCTCAATCTAAGCGGCATGCCAATGTTGTGGTGTTTGATTGTGAACTGAGTCCAATGCAGCTGCGTAATGTTGAAGATGTATTGGGTGTTGAGGTGTTTGACCGCACTGGCATTATCATTGAGATTTTCAGTCGCCATGCGAGCACTAGAACGGCGCGATTACAGGTTGAACTGGCACGATTAAGTTACCTAACGCCTAGGTTGCGCAGTGAGCATAGTGGGGATCGCGAACGCCAAAGTGCACGAGGTGAAGGTGAAAGCCTTTTGGCCGTTGAGCGTCGTAGTATTCGCGATAAGAAAGCCGAGCTGAAACGTGAACTCAAAAAAGCGCAAGAGGTGATGTTAGAGCAGCGTAGTAGCCGAGTCGAAACACCTTGTGTGGCGTTGGTTGGCTACACCAATGCCGGGAAATCTTCCTTAATGCGCGGGTTAACCGGTTCAGATGTCCTGGTTGAAGACAAGCTGTTTGCCACTTTAGACACCACAGTGCGCGCCTTATCACCGCTGACTCAACCTCGAATTCTGATTTCGGATACGGTTGGTTTTATTAACAAACTGCCACACGATTTAATCGCTTCATTTCACTCAACATTAGAGGAGGCAAAAGATGCAACCTTACTTTTGTATGTGGTCGATGCCAGCGATAAAGATTTTAGAACCCAGCTTAGTGTGGTTAATGGCGCACTACAGCAGTTAAATCTTGATACCAACAATCGTTTATTGCTACTCAATAAAGTGGATTGCTTAACTCAAGTAGAGCGACAAACATTAAGCAGTGAGTTTCCCAATGCGTTGCAAATATCCACCCGCAATGCTGATGACATTAGTTTAGTGCATCAAGCGATACAAGATTTTATCGCAAAGAAGATGTGTACAGCTTGTTTTAATATCCCTTACACCGCGAGCGGCATCATGGGGGAAATTCACAGTAAAATGCAGGTCATAGAAGAGGAATACCATGAAAATGGTATGAGATTGACCCTCAAAGCCAGTCCTGTGGCGTTGGAGCGATTAAATAAGATGCTGCAAAAATAGTGCAAATTTACTTGTTCTATTGAAGTGCTGGGATTAATGTCATTGGTAGTGATTTTAACTCGCCTAACACGACCTTTAGCGTGTTAGGCCGCATTGGAGTAGCGCATGGACACATCATTACAGTTTAGAGTGAACAATTGGATTGAAGCTGATCCCGATCCCCGTTCAAAGCAGGAACTTTTGAGCCTAATCGATAATAAGGATGAGTCTGAGCTCGCTAAGCGCTTTGCTGGCAGGCTTGCTTTTGGTACCGCTGGATTAAGAGGCGTTGTGGGCGCAGGCCCTATGGGAATGAATCGGTTTGTGGTGCAGCAAACCACATCTGGCCTCGGGAGTTATTTAAAAGCTCAGGTAAGCGATCTCGATGCTCGCGGTGTCGTGATTGGTTATGATGGTCGTCATGATTCAAAACAATTTGCCGATGACGCAGCGGGTGTATTGACCGCTATGGGCATTAAAGTTTATTTGACCAGTCAAGTTGCTGCGACACCCCTTGTGGCTTTTGGTGTTCTGCATTTTGGCGCCGCGGCAGGCATTGTGGTGACAGCGAGCCATAACCCACCACAATACAATGGTTATAAAGTCTATTGGGGCAATGGGGCACAGATCATTCCGCCCCACGACTCAGGTATTGCTGCGTGTGTGAATAAGGCGGCCGATGAGTCACTCAGCCAACCTATCAAGCTAATGGAACTGCAAGAAGCGAAGGCATTAGGCAGCTTGATTATGCTCGAAGATGATTTTTATCAAACCTATCGTCAAGGGATCAAAAGCGCTGAGGTGTTACAAAATCACACTCGCCCAGAATTAGTGAGTCTTGCTTATACGGCGATGCATGGCGTCGGGGCTGAGATGGCCGAAACTGTACTTAAGGATGCAGGTTTCACACAAGTTCATTCTGTGATGGCACAACGTGAACCTGATGGCGACTTTCCAACAGTTAACTTTCCTAATCCCGAAGAAAAGGGGGCGATGGATTTAGTGGTCGCTGAGGCGAAAAAGCACAATGCCATGTTGGCGTGTGCGAACGATCCCGATGCCGACCGATTTGCTGTGGCAGTGCGTAAATCTGATGATGGTGCTACTCAATCTAATGCTGAATATCAGATGTTGACTGGCGATCAAGTTGGGGTGTTATTCGGCCATTATCTGTTAAGTCATGCGCCGAAAGACCAGCGCTTAACTTGCACGACGATAGTGTCGTCGAGCTTATTATCCAAAGTTGCCGCTAGTCTGGGCGCCACTTGCATCACCACGTTAACGGGCTTTAAGTGGCTCATGAATGTGGCTTTGACTGAGCAAACTCCTGAAAACCGTTTTTTGTTTGCTTACGAAGAAGCGCTTGGTTACACATGTGGCGACATGGTGTGGGACAAAGATGGGTTATCAGCACTGGTGGCATTCGCCCAACTCACTGCTGAGCTTGCGAGCAAAAGCGAGACGATTTGGGATCGATTAGGCGATATCTATAAAGAACATGGCTTTCATCTTAATGGGCAGGTGAGTATTGCTCTTCAACCTGGTACTCCCAATATAGGGGCTCATTTACGTGAGCATCCGCCCGTCACTATTGCGGGTCGTGCTATTGTTTCTGTTGATGATATTAGTTGTAGTGAGCGCCGTTTTGCCGATGGGCGTGTTGAGAATATCGATTTACCTAGCAGCGATGTGCTTATCTACAGGCTTGATGGCGGAGCAAGAGTGATCGTGCGACCTTCTGGGACTGAGCCTAAGATAAAGTGCTATTACGAAGTCGTAGAAACCATGGGGGTTGATGACACCTTAGCGAGTGCTCAGCTGCGGGCTCAAACGCAGATGGATGAGTTTATTCACGCTCACCAAGCTTCATTGCCTAAATAGGCTTGGTGACAGAGAACTGTCGATAAACCTGCATATTTTGCTTAAATGGTTGTGACTGCCCTGTCACAACCATTTTTGTTAATTAAAAGTGACAGTTAACGAAGAGGAAAATAAAATCAACATACTAATATAGAGCTAGACTAAAAGACTCATCTAAATTTTTTAATGAGGCTTGATGGTATGCCAGTTTGTTTTTCCTCTTTAGTCGCGATCCTCTTACGTTTTGCGTTAAAAGGATTAGTATTCAGTTCATTCTTATTCAGTTCATCGGTTCTATCCGCTGCGCTCGATGATTTTGTCATCACAATAAAGTCAGATAATACTGGCAGCTCCTCTGATGTTCAGTTCACCCTTCCTACCACAGGCTCCGGATACAATTACAACATAGATTGTAATAACGATGGCACAGATGAAGCCACTGCTCAAACTGCAGGTTACACCTGTGATTATACTTCGCTAGGTGGTGCAGGTACTTATACCGTCAGAGTCGAAGACAATTCAGGTATAAGGACTGGTTTTCCACGGATATATTTTAATAATGTAGGGGACAAGGAAAAGCTCCTTACCATTGAGCAGTGGGGAACAAGTATTTGGACTAGCATGGACTCCGCCTTCAAAGGGGCGTCGAATCTTACGACAACCGCAACAGACTCTCCTGACTTTTCATCCGTCACAAGCTTAAGTTATATGTTTTCAGACGCAACGCAGACAACACCAAATACCAGCAATTGGGATACTTCAACAATTACCCATATGCAGTATATGTTCAATAATGCTTCTTCCGCGGTTCCAGATACGAGTGGTTGGGATACCAGCGCGGTTGTGGATATGCAGAGCATGTTTTACAACGCAATCTCGGCTGATCCCGATGTTTCGGATTGGGATGTATCGAGTGTAGTCAATATGAACGGGATGTTTTTTAATGCCGACTCATCGAAGCCCAGAACCAGTGCATGGAATACTGTCTCGGTTACTGAAATGCAAAATATGTTTGAAAACACAGCTTTGGCTAACCCTTTTGTTAAAGGCTGGAATGTTGCTAATGTAACCAATTTTTCTATGATGTTTTCAGGAGCCCTATCAGCTAACCCTGACGTCAGTGGCTGGAATGTTGCTAATGTAACCAATTTCTCTGACATGTTTAGCGGTTCGGCGCTTTCAATCGGTCATTACGACGCGCTGTTAATTGGTTGGAACGCGCAGATATTGAACAGTGGAGTCTCTTTTAGTGCTGGAGGTGCGAAGTACTGCCTTGGTGAAGCTGCCCGTGCCAATATGATAGCCACGGATAGCTGGACAATGACTGATGGTGGTAAAGATTGTTTACTTACTCATTTTGTGACTACGTGGAAAACCGATAACTCGGGCTCTTCATCCAGTACATCCATCACTATTCCGACTAGGTTTGCTGGCTATAGTTACCAAGTTGACTGGAACAATGATGGTGATCTCTTAGATGCGGGCGAGACGACTGTGCATACTGGGGGCGTCACCCATGATTTTGGCACTCCGGGAACATATACTATTCGTATTGTCGGCTCTTTTCCTCGAATTTATTTCAACAACTCTGATGATAAGCTTAAAATCCTCTCCATCGAGCAATGGGGAACAGGGGCTTGGGATGATATGGAAAAAGCCTTTTCGGGAGCTGCTAACCTTACCGTTCCAGCAACAGATACTCCAAATTTTTCAGCTGTAACCGTTACTGCCTTAATGTTTTCTGATGCTGCTTTAGCTAATCCTATTACGTCAAACTGGGATGTTTCTTTGGTTACAGACATGGATGCGATGTTTCGAAATGCATCGGTGGCCAACCCGGACGTCAGCAACTGGAATACTTCCTCAGTGATTAATATGAAGAGTGTTTTTAGGGATGCAACATCGGCAAATCCAGATGTGAGTAACTGGGATACCGGCGCTGTGACTGAATTTTTTTCTATGTTTAAAGGAGCAACTTCCGCCACACCTAATGTGAGTAACTGGAATGTTTCATCAACGACAAGTTTCTGGTCGATGTTTGAAGGAGCGACATCCAGCAACCCTGATGTTTCCAATTGGAATACCTCCGCAGCAGTTGATATGGACTCGATGTTTCGAGACGCATCTAGTGCTAATCCAGATGTTAGCTCCTTCGATGTAACCAGCGTCACTTATATGGATAACATGTTTAATGGGGCAACCTTATCTATCGCTAATTATGACGCACTGTTAGCAAGTTGGGACGGACAGGCTTTACAAAGCAGTAATAATTTTCATGGCGGTAATTCCAATTATTGTTTTTCAGAAAGCCAGCGCAGCAATATTATCTCTTCAAATAGCTGGACCATCACAGATGCGGGTAAATCCTGCGTTATTGGAGATTATGCAGACAATAACGCCAACCCAGCGCCGACGACAGCGGATTATATCAATATCGGTGTGACTGGTGTTATTACGGGTAATTTAGCCGAAATCAATATGGGGATTGATGCTCGAACTGGACCTGATGTTGATACGGTTGCAGAAATTCAAACCATAGTAAATCTCATCGTGGCGGGTAATGTGATAGAGGCTTATGCCGACAATAATAGCAATCCGCAACCAGTGGTAGCAGACTATATCACTGCTGGAGTAACAGCCGTCATCACGGCCATTCTCATAGAGGTCAATGCCGCCGTTGACGGATTAACTGGCATCGATGTCGATACAGTTGCCGAAATTCAGGTTATTGTTGACGCCATCGTTGCAGGTAATATCATTGAGAATTACGCTGATAACAATGTTAATCCCACCCCGACGGTGTCTGATTATAGTGATGTTGGGGTGACTGGGGTGAGCTCAGGGCTTCTTGTAGAGGTCAATGCCGTCGTTGGCGGGTTAACTGGTAGCGATGTTGATACGGCAGCAGAAATTCAGGCCATTGTTGACGCCATTGTTGCGGGTAATGTCATTGAAGATTACGCTGATAACAACGCCAATCCCGCCCCGACGGTGTCTGATTATAGTGATGCTGGGGTGACCAGTGTAAATGCCGGAAATCTTGCGATCATTAATGCACTCATTGATTCAAAGACCGGTACTCAAGTTGATTCACCTGCCGAGATCCAAGCCTTAGTCAATACTGCAGCAGTTGCGTTTATCACCACGTGGAAAACCGATAACCCCGGCGTTTCCAGTAGCACTCAAGTCACGATTCCTACCACTGGTGCTGGCTACAGCTATAACGTCGACTGGGGGGACGGCAATACCGACACTGCGGTGACGGGGGGAATAACTCATAGCTACGCGAGTGCAGGTACGTATACGGTGATGATTAACGGTACCTTTCCGCGGATCTTCTTTAATAATGGCGGTGACAGGCAGAAAATTATTTCTATAGATCAATGGGGGACAGGTAGCTGGACGAGTATGGGAAGTGCTTTTCATGGAACATCTAACATGACAGTTCCGGCGACAGATGTACCCGATTTATCCTCACTATCCGATTTAAGTTTCATGTTTTATAGAGCGACATTAGCCAATCCTAATACCGCTGGGTGGGATCTCTCATCAGTAACTAATTTGCGAGGAATGTTTATTCAAGCATCTTCGGCCACTCCGAATACAAGCAGCTGGAATGTTTCCTCAGTAACGAGCATGCATTCACTATTCTTTCTTGCAACTTCAGCAAATCCAGATGTCAGCAGTTGGAATACTAGTGGCGTCACAGATATGCAATCAATGTTTTATGCGGCCAGTGCTGCGACACCAAACACCAGCGGATGGAATACATCATTGGTGACGAACATGCAATTTATGTTTGGTGCAGCTCCTCTTGCCAATCCCAATACCAGTGGCTGGGATGTCTCAAAAGTAACCAGTATGCGCTCTATGTTCAGTGGCGCGACTTCTGCAAATCCTGATGTGAGCGGTTGGGATGTCTCAAGTGTCACTGATATGAATGGCATGTTTGGCACTGCGACCTCTGCGACACCAGACGTGAGTAGCTGGAGTGTGATTAATGTTCTAGATATGGCTTACCTTTTTTATAACGCTACTTCAGTTAACCCAGATGTGAGCAGTTGGAATGTTTCAAGCGTGACCAATATGGGCTCTATGTTCAATGGCGCGACTTCTGCTAATCCTGATGTGAGCGGTTGGGATGTCTCAAGTGTCACAGATATGAATGGCATGTTTGGCACTGCTACCTCTGCGACACCAGACGTGAGCAGTTGGAATGTTTCAAGCGTGACCGATATGGATTCTATGTTTAATAGTGCAACCTCGGCTAATCCAGATGTCAGCAGTTGGAATGTGTCAAATGTGACAGATATGAATGATATGTTTTTGAATGTCACTCTTTCAACAGTAAACTACGATGCTTTACTTAGTAGCTGGGATGCTCAATCTCTACAAAATGGGGTGAGTTTTCACGGAGGTAATAGCCAATATTGCTTTAGTGGGGCAAAGCGCAGCAACATGATCAGCTCAGACAGTTGGGTTATTTCTGACGCTGGTAAATCGTGCGTCATTGAAAATTACGCCGATAACAATGCCAATCCCACCCCGACAGTGTCTGATTATAGTGATGCAGGGGTGACAGGGGTGAGTTCAGGGCTCCTTCTAGAGGTCAATGCCGCCGTTGATGGATTAACTGGCAGCGATGTCGATACGGCTGCAAAAATTCAGACCGTTGTAGATACGATTATTGCTGGAAATATAATAGAAGCTTACGCTGATAACAACACTAATCCCGCCCCGACGGTGTCTGATTATAGTGAGGCCGGGGTGACCAGTGTAAATGCAGGAAACCTTGCGTTCATTAATGTACTCATTGATTCAAAGACCGGTACTCAAGTTGATTCACCTGCCGAGATCCAAGCCTTAGTCAATACTGCTGCAGTTGCGTTTATCACCACGTGGAAAACCGATAACGCCGGCGTTTCCAGCAGCACGCAGATCACGATTCCTACCACAGGTGGTGGCTACAGTTATAACGTCGACTGGGGTGACGGCAATACCGACACGGCAGTGACGGGGGGGATAACTCATGACTACGCGAGCGCGGGTACTTATACGGTGATGATTAACGGTACCTTCCCGCGGATCTTTTTTAACAGAACAGGTGACAAACTGAAAATATTGTCTGTCGAGCAATGGGGTACAGGCAGTTGGACCAGCATGGAAGCAGCCTTCTCTGGTGCTTCGAATTTAACGGTTCCCGCTACAGATGTACCAGACCTTTCTAACGTAACAAATATGATCAGCATGTTTTGGGATGCGGTATTGGCGAATCCTGATGTCAGTGGTTGGGATGTTTCCACAGTTATCTATATGAACAACCTGTTTTTAACCGCTTATGCAGCAACCCCTGATGTCAGTAGTTGGGATGTCTCTAATGTCACGAATATGAGCGCACTTTTCTCTAATGCAACCTCTGCCAATCCAGATGTGAGTAGTTGGGATGTATCAAACGTCGTGTATATGAACGCGATGTTCAATAATGCAACCTCTGCGATTCCGGATGTGAGCAGTTGGGATGTTTCAAAAACAATTCAAATGAACTCGTTGTTTAAGAGTGCTACGTCCGCTAACCCTGATGTCACCAATTGGGATGTTTCTTCTGTCACGACGATGGAGTCAATGTTTGCAGGCGTCACACTCGCAACCCCGAACACCAGCAGCTGGGATACGTCTGCAGTCACGAATATGCATTCGATGTTTTTGAATGCGACTTCTGCAAATCCAGACACCAGCGGCTGGAATACCTCTTTAGTGACGAACATGAGATCGATTTTTAATGGGGCAACATCGGCAAATCCAGATGTCAGTAGTTGGAATACATCATCTGTGACCAGTATGTATGCAATGTTTTTTGGTGCAGCATCGGCGACGCCAGATACCAGCAGTTGGAATACATCTGCGGTGACGACAATGCGATCCATGTTTAGTGGTGCAACGGCTGCAAACCCAAATACGAGTGGGTGGGTGACCTCTGCTGTTGAGTCGATGAAGTTTATGTTTTATAACGCGACTTCGGCAAATCCAGATACCAGTAGTTGGAATACATCTGCGGTGACTGAAATGAATTCGATGTTTTCTGGTGCTACGTCAGCACAGCCTGATACTAGTAGCTGGAATACCAGTTTAGTGACAAGTATGGAGGATATGTTTAGTGGGGCTACATCGGCTAATCCAGTGGTCAGTGGTTGGGACATATCCGGTGTCACCAGTATGGATAATATGTTTTCAGGTGTGACACTCACGACTGCAAATTATGATGCTCTACTTTCTAGCTGGAATGCGCAAAGTCTACAAAATGGGATCAGTTTTGATGGTGGTAACTCTAGGTACTGTAATGGCGAGTCAGACAGAGGAGATATGGTTGCCAGTGACAGTTGGACGATAACAGACGGGGGCAAAAGTTGCCCTGATATGCATTTCGTGACGACCTGGAAAACAGACAATAGTGGTTCATCAAGCAGCACGTCAATCACTATTCCTACAACAGGAACTGGCTACCTTTACGATGTTGATTGGGATAACGACGGTAACTTCGATGAATTAGGGTTAACGGGGTCAGTTACCCATGATTTTGGCTCAACTGGTACTTACACCCTACGTATCAGGGGGGATTTTCCACGTATTTATATTAATAATGTTGATGACAAAGAGAAAATACTGTCCGTCGACCAGTGGGGATCGGGTAATTGGTCTAGCATGCAAGATGCTTTTTACGGCGCAATTAACCTAACGGTTCCTGCCACTGATGCACCTGTTTTGACGAGTGTGACCAGTTTAAGGGGAATGTTTCGTGATGCCAGTACGATGAATCAATCGATAGGGCATTGGAATACCTCAAACGTGACCAATATGCTTGATATGTTTAATGGTGCTAGTGCATTTAATCAGGACATCAGTGCTTGGGATACGTCGAAAGTGTTTACGATGCAGGGCATGTTTAACAATGCCAGTGCTTTCAATCAGAATATCACTTGGAACACGGAAGCGCTCATCAATATGCTGTCTATGTTTCAGGGCGCCACAAGTTTTAATCAACCTATCGGCAGCTGGGATACTACAGATGTCACTAACATGTCTTATGCATTTGAAGGTGCGACATCATTTAACCGTGATATCAGTGGTTGGGATACGGGTATGGTCAACGTAATGGTATCCATGTTTCAGAATGCTACCGATTTTGATCAAAACCTGAATAGTTGGGATGTCTCAAGTGTTACCAATATGAGTTTGATGTTTTCAGGGGTTACCTTATCGAAAGTAAATTATGATGCGATTTTAAACAGTTTCGATGCTCAAACCTTAGAAACGGGTGTGCTTTTTAGTGGCGGTAACTCTCAGTATTGTAGCGGAAAAACAGCAAGAGCAAATATGATCGCATCCGACTCTTGGGTTATTACCGATGGCGGACAAAACTGTATACCTGTGACGCCAACCACTACGCCAGATCTGCAGGTAGGCTCTGACTCTGGGAATACCAGTACTGATAATGTGACCTCAGATAACACGCCCAGTTTTGACTACCCTTGTAGCAATATTGGCAACACCATCACTTTGTATTCAGATAACCCCACTTCCGGCACCAGTGTTGCTTCACAAGTGTGTACCACTATTGGAATAGAGGTGCTTACCGCCAGCACATTGGCTGATGGCATACACAATATGAGTTATACCGACACTGATTCGGGCGATGAATCGGCTTACTCTCCCAGTTTACTAGTGAAAGTTGATACTACTAATCCTGCAATACCAAGTTGTAGTAGTACCCCTACATCAGCAAACAATTCCACCAGTATTTCGACGACTTGTAATGGGGTAGAAACCGATGCAAGAGTGACGATTGCCAATATGATCTGCTCACCTACTTACGCGACAGCCAGTAATACTGTTTCATGTAGCGGAACGACTGGGATTGGTGGTGGAGATATATCGGTAAGTAATGACACTATATCTGTGACAGATCTTGCGGGAAATAATGAAACTGCTGCGACAACTGGTTTATTGATCGACAATATATCTCCTGTTGTAGCCCAAAGTAATGCAATAGTGACACCCACAATTGACAGTACGCCAAGTTACAGTTTCAGCAGCACAGAAGCGGGCAGCATTGCCTATTCAGGTAGTTGCAGCTCACCAACGTCAAACGCTGTAAGCGGTACGAACACCATCACGTTCAATACACTCAGTGACGGAAGTTACAGTGATTGTCGCATTAGAGTGACGGATGCTGCGGGTAACCTTTCCAACTTGCTCAGTATCAGTGCTTTTGAGGTAGACAGTGCAGGGGCGACGTTAACAGAAACTACGTCGGTTTCAACTCCATCGGCTGACAGTACGCCAAGTTACAGTTTTAGTAGCACAGAGGCGGGCAGCATTGCCTATTCAGGTAGTTGTAGCTCACCAACGTCAAACGCAGTAAGCGGCTCGAACACGATTACGTTTAATACACTCAGTGACGGAAGTTACAGTGATTGCGGTATTAGATTGACAGATTCAGCAGGTAACCTTTCTAACTTGCTCAGTATCAGTGCTTTTGCGATAGACAGCGTTGGGGCGACGTTAACTGAGACCACGCCAATAACCACGCCCACTGCAGACAGTACGCCAAGTTACAGTTTCAGTAGCTCTGAGGTGGGCAGTATTACCTATTCAGGCAGTTGCAGCTCAGCCACTTCAATCGCGGTAAGCGGTACGAATACAGTCACGTTTAATACACTCAGTGACGGCAGCTACAGTGATTGTCGTATTAGAGTGACGGATGCAGCGGGTAACCTTTCTAACCTGCTCAGCGTCAGTACTTTTGAGGTTGACAGTGCAGGGGCGACGTTAACCGAGACGACTCCAGTAACGTCTCCCATAGCTGACAGCGCGCCAAGTTACAGTTTTAGTAGCACAGAAGCGGGCAGTATTGCCTATACAGGCAGTTGTAGCTCACAAACGTCTGTTGCTATAAGCGGCACGAATACAGTCACGTTTAATACTCTCAGTGACGGCAGTTACAGTGATTGTCGCATTAGAGTGACGGATGCTGCGGGTAATTTATCTAACCTACTTATTGTCAGTGCTTTTGAGATAGACAGTGCTGGCCCGACATTAGCCGAGACCACTCCAGTAACCACGCCCACGGCTAACAGCACCCCAAGTTATAGTTTCAGCAGCACAGAAGCGGGCAGTATTGCCTATACAGGCAGTTGTAGCTCACCAACGTCAAACGCTGTAAGCGGTGCGAACACAATTACGTTCAATACACTCAGTGACGGAAGTTACAGTGATTGTCGCATTACATTGACAGATTCAGCAGGTAACCTTTCCAACCTGCTCAGCGTCAGTGCTTTTGAGATAGACAGTGCAGGGGCGACGTTAACTGAGACCACTCCAGTAACCACGCCCACTGCCGACAGTACGCCAAGTTACAGTTTCAGCAGCACAGAAGCGGGCAGTATTGCCTATACAGGCAGTTGTAGCTCAC
>OJDH01000385.1_pt1 | contig 20397 bp, 22 predicted proteins | sample 1592761 | NCBI WGS metagenome assembly OJDH01 (sample SAMN05416855, study PRJEB24817) | seawater metagenome | isolation source: Sea water | place: Canada:Atlantic | collected 2013-11
AAAACTGCAAAAAGACTATCTTAATTTAAGCTAATTTGAAATCGGGGGCAGGATATCAGGTTTATTTCAATACGTTGCAAACAATCCCGGTTGCAGCTTAACAAGGACTGAAATCCACTTATAAAACTCAGTCAAACTGTTCAGACAAACCGAGCCACTTCTAATCAAAGAATCGGTTTTGAATTTTGAATTCAAATTTACTCAATAATAAATACAACACGCACAAAACGAGAATATTTGTGTCAGCTTTGTGCCAATAAACCTACATATTACCGCTTTATTCTGCGGTACTGAATTTTTTTATATTTTTACCCTTTACACATATGCCTGAAAACCTTAGAAATTCGCTTGTTCACGGAATGTGGAGAGTTGGCCGAGTGGCTGAAGGCGCTCCCCTGCTAAGGGAGTATACGTTAATCGCGTATCGAGGGTTCGAATCCCTCACTCTCCGCCATTATCTCTTAGCCCAGATAAATTAATTATACATAATCATATATTTTGTGACCTAATTTCATAACTATACACGTATTCCCACACAATATGCCTTGCTTATCTCGACATCTTATTAAGTCACAAATCTAGTGGTAAGACGATTTTATTGAGTTGTTTCTTTTTGCTGTGGGGTGCTTCTAAAAGACAAATTCAAAATCAGATATATTTCAGGGAGCAGGTCAAATCACACCACGCTACGCCTTGCTTCTTTGAAATGGTGTGGGTTTAAAGCCTTGTTGATGAGGTGTTGGTCAAACTGGCTGCTAATTGTAGCTACAAAAAGTATGAAACCTCTTATATCGCGAAATTTTAATACAAATCTTACTCTAAAATTTCTCAATTTATATGGCGGTGTGAGTGTTCAGGGTATTGGATTAAACACGCCTCAAAAGTGGGATAGATAAATTTAATTGACAGCAATTGAACGAGTGTTCAGTATCTGGATCGCTAACAAATAAATCATCCTGGACCTAAGGTGAATTGCTCATGACCACTCAATTGGAAGCTCTTAGAACGACCGACAAGTATTTAGAAGTTCAATGGAAGGATGATGTCCAGCCATCTCGTTACCCATACTTTTGGCTTCGGGATCACTGTCATGCTGCGCACAGTATGAACCAGGAGACAAACCAACGTCAGGTGGATACTTTTTCTCTGCCGGTTGATTTAAGAGCTGAAACTGCAACTCTGGCTGAAGACGGTAACTCAGTCTCTATTCGGTGGGAAAATGAAGAGCAGGAAAGTATTTACCCTTCGTCCTTTCTAAGAGAGATGGCGGTGGCAGGATTGCCTCAGTCTGATCATCCTAAAATCTTGTGGACGGCGGAGGAAATCGCTGATCGCTTGCCGAAGATTTCCTATGATGATGTTATGACGGGGGACGAGGGTCTTAAACGATGGGTCGAGTTGATCGATTACTATGGTTTCGCCATCGTCGATAATACACCTGCTACACCAGAAGTAACAGAAGACTTAGCCCGACGGATCACTTATATCCGTGAAACCATTTTTGGTGGATTTTGGGACTTTACGGCTAATCAGGCCTTTGCTGATTCAGCCTATAGCACTGTAGAAATTGGCCCGCACACAGATGGCACCTACAGCGTTGATTCGCCAGGATACCAGATGTTCCATTGCCTTGAGTTTGACGGCACAGGCGGAGAGAGTGTCTTTGTGGATGGTTTTCGAGTGGCAGAAGAAATCCGCGTTCAAGACTCAAAGGCTTTTGATACCCTGACTTCTGTTCCTGTCCCGGCGCAATATTTGGGTGATGGAGTTCATTTACGCGCGGAACATCCTATTATTGGATTGGATCGTGACGGTGCTCTCTTGCAGATAGCCTATAATAATTATGATCGGGCACCGTTCCGGCTTGAAGATGACCAGCAGGAAGATTTCTATCGAGGACTACGGCTGTTTAATGAATTGATCAATGACCGTCGTTTCCAGCTGCGATTTGGTTTGCGGCCGGGCACAGTGGTCTTGTTCGATAACTGGCGTGTTATGCATGCCCGTGATGCCTACCAGGGCCACCGTCGTTTGTGCGGTGCCTATTTAAATAAAGAAGATTTCCTAAGTAAACTGAGTGTCCTACGCAGAGGATAATTATTCTTTATTTATCCTTCGGGATAGGTATTACAAAAACTTGTCGCACTCCCCAACTATCGGCCACTTCGATTGAAGTGGCCGTCATTTTGTCTTCTATGTGTTTTCAGCCTAAGAAAGCCCTTCCCTTTTTAAGTTGGGTATGGTCGCGACAAGGGTAAGGGGAGGGGAATATCAACCATAATTTCGGGTGAAGAATTACCCGTTAGATTTCGGGGTGAACAATTGCCTACGCAATATCTCTGATTCCAGAACTAGATCCCGTCCGCTTCATATGATTGTGTCCATATTGGCTGGGATATCTTCCCAAACCTACATACTAGTCCCGCCCCATAGAGTAGAATTCATCATTGGGGCGCATTGAGGTGACGTTGGCCATACGGTTGCTTAGCCCAAAAAAGGCGGTTATTGCGGCGATGTCCCAGATATCTTCGCCTGTAAAGCCATGGCTTCTCAAAGTTTCAAAATCTTCATCACTGGTCGATTGTGCATTGTTGGATACCTTCATCGCAAAATCCAGCATTGCCATTTGTTTGGATGTGATGTCAGCTTTGCGATAATTCACTGCCACCTGATCCGCGATCAAAGAGTTTTTGGCACGGATACGTAAAATGGCACCGTGAGCAATTACGCAGTACTGGCAGCCATTATCGTTCGAGGTTGCGACAATGATCATCTCCATCTCTGCCTGGCTAAGGTTGCTCTCTTTTGTCATCAGGGCATCGTGATAAGCAAAGAACGCTCTGAATTCTTCCGGACGGTGCGCCAGTACCAGGAACACATTGGGAATAAAGCCAGCTTTTTCCTGAACCGCGAGGATCTTATCTTTGATGTCTTCAGGGAGAGTGTTGAGGTCCGGCACGGGGTAGCGGCTGATAGGTAAAGAGGACATTTTCAGAAATCCTTAAATTACAAAGGTCTTACTTTGATATTTGTTCAATTCCATTAAGTCGGAATATTAGAAAATGATCAATATTAAGAACGGTTGGGTTTACGTTTAAGCCGTTTTTGATCTTGTTTTATTGCTTTGGTAATACGCCTTTGTTCTTGCCAGGAAGGGGAAGTTTCGTCAGGAGTATCGGATAATTTATGGCTATCTTGGAGCAGCTTTTTCCAACGTTTAAATCGGGTCCGATCAAGAGTTCTATCTGATAAGGCGGCTTTTAGGGCACAGCCGGGTTCATCATTGTGGGTGCAATCGCGAAAATGGCATTTTTCAGTGAGTTCAGTAATGTCAGTAAAGAGGCGGTTGATGCCTTTTTCTGCTTCGTACAGATGTAATACCCGTATACCGGGTGTATCCACCAACCATCCTCCAGACTTGGTTTGATGTAGGGAGCGCGCTGTTGTTGTGTGCCGACCTTGAGCATCACTTTCGCGTATGGCACCTGTTGCTGTATCAAGTTCACAGAGAGCATTTAGGATGGTCGATTTTCCAACCCCGGAAGAGCCAATCATCGCAATGTTTTGTCCCGGTTGGCACCATTTTTCCAGGCGATGAATTTGATCGGGGTCGTGGACGTTAAGTGCTTCCACACTCAACGAGGGGGATAGGTTTTTAGCCTGTTCAATCCACGGGGTTGGATTGTCCGTTTTATCGGTTTTTGTTAAAATAACCACAGGCGTTACGTCCGCCTCGCATGCCATGGCAAGAAACTGATCAATCCATCCGGTCTTAAAGTCGGCGTTGCAAGAACTGACGATAAAGAGTGTATCTATATTCGCGGCAATTAACTGGGGTTGGTTTGATCTTGGAATAAGCCGCTGGAGAACAGTTTTTCTTTCCAAAAGCCTGAGGATATGGCCGGTTATTAAATCTGTGAGAACCCAGTCACCAACGGCGAAATTGGCTGTATTCTGGCTTTTGATCGGCACAAGTATATGGCTGCGATCTTTTCCTCGAGCGTGTAGCCTGATGCGGTGAACATCGGTTATTCGCAAGGGAACAAGTGTCATCAACTTCAGTTGCTCACTCTCATCCGCTGTGAGTTGAGAGTGAAAAAAGTGAGACCATCCGAGGTCTTCCAAGGAGAGAGGTTGCCGGGGCACTGGTTTATGAATTGTCCGTCACCATTTTCCTGTCACCATACTTACTGCCACCATAAAATTGGCACCATATTTTCGCCACCATTTATTTTTTTTCAATGATTATGGATACCGCGAAATATGGCCTTCGACAATGTATTCATTATCATTTGGTATTGTAATCTCAAATGGTGAAGTAACAGACCTGTGTCTCGAGTTCGAAAAAACTTAAACCTTTGTAAGGGCAATTAGGGGACAATAAGCTTCTATAGAGTACTGGTGATGCTATTTTTGGTTGAGCTGATTTACCAGTATCTCCAAGCTACGTAACTTGAAAATTGGTGTGTTTGGTGACGAGGAAAATGGAAAACAGACAGCTATTATAAAATGTTAACAGAACAATATACTGAACAACATTTAGATTACGAACTCATTGACATGTTTGATGTCGGGATGACTGTTGTTGATAGAAATCTGAATTTAACATTTATCAATAAAAAAGCGATTGAACTTTTTGACATTCCTGACGAACTGACGAAACCTGGCGTAAATTTAAAAGAAATAATCCGCCTTAATGCTCAGAGGGGGGAATATGGTCCAGGTGACCTTGAGGCCCAGGTAAAGGAACGGCTAAATCTATTTGTTCCTGAGCAGTCTTATAACCTTAATCGACACAGACCAAATGGAACTGTCATTCAGATTGTTGGACATCCGATCACTTCGGGCGGATTTGCAACAACTTATTCTGATATTAGTAATCTCGAAAACACCAAAAAAGGTTTAGAGAGTAAAAATATAGAACTTATTGAGGAAATCCGGGACAAAAATATTGCCTTGGAAAAAGATAAAATAGAGGTTGAACGAGAAAACGCTATACGCGATGTCGTGGTTGAAAATACTCCGCACGGCATCTCTCTTATTGATCGGGATTTGAGACTGGTTATCTGTAACAAGCGTTTCAACGCATTACTCGATATTCCTGAAGAATTGTCTGCTCCGGGCGCCTCTCTCGAAGGGATATTTCGTTACTGTGCCAAGCGCGGTGATTATGGAGAGTTAACAAATCTGACCGACATAAATAAGCGAGTTCAGCAACGTTTAGAAGATGCACAAAAATTTCACCCTTATGATGCCCGTCGCGTCTTGCCTGGAGGGACCGTTCTAGAGGTTGTAGGTCGGCCGGTAGAAACTGGGTTTATGACCACCTATACCGATGTAACGGATTTGGTACGTTTTCAAGAGGTGGCAAAAGAATCTTCCCATAAATTATCTGAATTTGTTGAAACAAGTCCTGTTGGTGTGGGGATCTCACGAATAGATAGTGGGGAAATCCTTCTCATCAACCTCTCAGGGGCCAAACTTATTGGCTTTGATAACATTAATGATGCCATTGGGGTGTCGTTTCGAAAGAGTTGGGTTTCTAAAACCCAACGTGAAGCGTTTATTCGAAGGTTCAAAAAGTACGGCACAGTCAAAGCGGAAGAAGTTCAATTAATAACAGCCAAAGGGGATACCTTCTGGTGTTATTTGTCATGGAACAAAATTAAGCACGATAATAAAGACCGGGTACTGTTTTGGATTTATGACATTACCGAACAAAAAGAAATCCAAAGACAACTGTTTGAGACTGAAAAATTAGCTTCTTTGGGCGGACTTGTTGCGGGAGTGGCTCATGAAATTAACACTCCTATTGGGATAGGGGTTACGGCCATTACGCATCTACAAGAAGAATTGCGTGATGTTGAGGATAAGTTAGTCGAGGAGACGTTGAGTAAAAAGGGGCTCGAAACCTTTTTTTCCGGATCCAGTGATACCTTGAAAATAATTCTCTCGAATTTGCGATCCGCTGCGCATCTCGTAAATAGCTTTAAACAAGTCTCTGTTGATCAGATTAGCGAAGAACCCAGAGAAATTCTTATTTCAGAATACCTTCAGGCTGTCGTTGAAAGCCTGAACCCAACAACGAAAAGAAGTAATGTTTCTGTTCAAACTGACTTTGTCGAAGATATTACCGTTTTTACTTACCCTGGGGCCATTTCTCAAATTATCACCAACCTAATTTCAAACTCTCTCATTCATGGTTATCCCGATGATCAGCATGGAATTATTAAAATAAGTGTATCAGGTCATGCTAATGTGGGTATCGAGTTGAAATTTGAAGATGACGGTATTGGAATTCCTGAAGATATTTTACCAAAAGTTATGGACCCCTTTTTTACGACTAAACGTGGAAAAGGGGGAAGCGGGTTGGGGATGTGTATCGTGCACAACATCGTTACCCAAAAACTAAAGGGAACCATAAATCTGAAAAGCCATACAGGTGAAGGATTGTTGGTATACATCACGATACCGACATTAGATCAAAACGTAAGTATCTCTAATAATGGGGGCAGCAAAGATGACTGACTTTTTAATTGATGCCCCTGAAGATAACGAAACCTTAGATCAAGGCTTAGAAAGTGCTTGGAAGATACTTATTGTCGATGACGAACCCGCCATGCATCACGTTACCCATATGGCGTTAAACAAAGTTGTGTTCGAGGGGCGTAAACTTGAATTTTTTTCTGCGTACTCTGGCGAAGAGGCCAAAAATATACTTTTGGAACAAAAGGATCTTGCGATCGTTCTTCTTGATGTTGTGATGAAGACAGATACAGAAGGCCTCTCTGTCGCTAAATGGATCCGCGAAGAACTTAAAAACTCAATGGTTCGAATAATTTTACGAACAGGGCAGCCAGGACACGCACCAGAAAAAAAAGTTATTCTCGATTATGATATCAATGACTACAAAGAAAAGTCCGAAATGACAGCTCAAAAGCTGTTTTCTTGTATCATATCAGGGCTGCGTTCATATCGAGATTTATCAGCACTTTCTCAAAATAGAGAAGGCCTGAAGCGTGTAATTGAAGCCTCATCCCATATTTTCAAAGAACGGTATTTGGGAGAGTTTATCTCAGGGGCATTACAACAACTTACATCCCTTCTTTACCTGGAATCAGATGCTGTCCTCATGACCGCTAATAGCCTGGCTGCTCTTGAGACGGAAAATTCCACGAAAATTATTGCAGCGATTGGAGAGTTTGATCAACTCATTGGAGATCACCCGTCTAAAGTTGTTCCGCAGTGGATAATCGATGATTGGCTATCTGGATCTCAGAGAGACAACATATTAATTGGTGAGGATGAAATCGTCGTCACCTTCGAAACCGATAATAATCATAAAAACTTACTTTATCTCCACTCCAGTCGCCCGATATCTGCCGATGCCATTAAGCTAATTGATCTGTTTACACAAAATATATCTATCGCACACAAAAACCTGAGGCTTGGACAAGAGATCGAAGACACTCAAAATGAAATTGTGTCCATGTTATGCGGTGCGGTAGAGACGAGGTCCAAAGAAACTGCAAACCATATTATTCGTGTTGCCAAAATATCAGGGTTAATCGCCCAAAAGTACGGATTGAGTACAGATGAAGTAAATACGCTTAAACTGGCTTCTCCTCTGCATGATATTGGTAAAGTTGGGATCCCTGATAATGTCTTAAATAAACCTGGGAAGCACACCCCAGAAGAATGGGAAATAATGAAGTCCCACGCCGAACTTGGCGCCAATATTCTAGAGGGGTCAAGACGCGAAATCATCCAAAGTGGTGTTATTATAGCCCGTCAACATCATGAAAAATGGGACGGGACTGGTTATCCCAATCAACTCAGTGGACGCGACATTCATATATTCGGTCGTATTTCTGCCGTAGCAGATGTCTTCGATGCCTTGTGTTCAAAGCGGTGTTACAAAGAGGCGTGGACAGTAGAGAAAACCATGGAGCTTATCTGCTCTGAGTCAGGTAAACATTTCGACCCCGCCATCGTTGATATCCTTCAAGAAAACCTAGAAGCCGTGATCGAAATCAGAGATAAATACGCTGATTGAATTGCGCTCAAGATGGCAAGAGAGATTCAGTTTCCCAATCCGTTTATCTAATGAATAGGTTATTTTTTCTTCTACCTGTTTGTTCTGGTCTAGATCGACCATGTCTTTAATACCCATAGAAAGACTATGTAGAGCTTAGAGTTATAGCAGGGAATACTTGACCATTTAGTCAAAAAAAATTTAAAGTGTAACAATTCTGTCATGTAGCAAATAAAAAATATCCAGAAAATAGTAAGAATATAACAGGGAAAATGATCATGATGCGTACTCTAAAGCTAACCGCTTTGACTGTTCTTATGGGGGGAACATTAGCGGGTTGTATCTCTACTCCTCAAAACGACATTTTGAATGCCACGCTTTGGACCCAAAAATCTGTTGAGTTCAAAGCCAACAGTATTGCGATGTATGAACTCGCTAAAATCAAACTCGATGATGCCTTGGCTGATAAAAGCTGGACTGGCGCACCGAACGAGCAGGGCGATAATTATAGTGGCAAACCACCAGCAGTCATGCTGGATGTGGATGAGACTGTTCTCGATAATTCTGCCTACGAAGCTTGGCTTGTCGCCAATGATGAGAGTTATGGTTCAAAAACCTGGGTGCCATTTGTACGCTCAGAAACCTCAACACCAGTTCCGGGCTCACTTGATTTTATCAAGTATGCGGAATCAAAGGGCGTGAAAGTCTTTTATGTTTCTAACCGTAAAGCACCCCAGGAAGAAGCGACCAGAAATAATTTGAAGGCTTATGGCTATCCTGTGGACACTTCAGAAGATACCGTTCTTCTCCGCAAGGAAAAAGAAGCCTGGAACTCTTCCAAGAAATCTCCACGTCGCGCGCATATTACTGAAAATTACCGTCTTGTAATGGTGGTTGGTGATAATTTCAGCGACTTCGTTGATGATTACAAAGGCAGCATCGATGAGCGTAAAGCCGTTCTCGACAAATATGAAGATATGTGGGGCAGTAAGTGGATCATGATTTCAAATCCAATGTATGGATCTTGGGAATCAGCGGCCTTTGGTCATAACTGGGGATTACCTTCTGCAGAGCGTCGCAAACTTAAGCATGAATCTCTAGATGTTTGGGTGCCCGCTGAGGAGTAATTAAAGCGACACATTTTAAAATCTGATGTTATCAGATTGAGATGATATAAGGGAGGACGGTTCATTTACCGTCCTCTTTTTATTACCAGAAGAGACCATGTTTATTTCCAAAAATATATGATCTGATTGATTATTCAAACCTGGTGCCTGTTAAAATAGATAATTTAGTTAATATTGATTGAACCAGAGAGGATTACGCCTTAGATATGATGCAGGTTAAAGAAACTAGGAATTCACTTTTTATGTTATTTACACTGATCGTCTCTATTTTTCGCCGTATCTCTCTTCTTTCTGAACCGACACCAGCGCTCGAGCCTATTCGGATTAAACAAAGAGATCGTAAAGGTTCAGGCAAAAACCGGAATCATCGGTGAAGGCTTTCAATATTCTGAAACAGGCCAAAAAGTATTGGTCTTCAGAACATGAAAGTCTCAAGTGGTGGCAGCTTTTCTTTACGCTTAAGCGTGCGGAACACTCCCTAGCTCAACGCGCCACAGGCCTATCAAGGCTGATCCCTATCCTGTTACTTACTGCTATCGGAACTCTGATTGCTGGATTGACCATCCCGATCCTCAAGGTTGAGAAATTTTTCCTTTTTGAAGATCTCATTTCCATCGTGGGTGCTATCGATGAGCTCGCAAGGAGTGGTGAATATCTTCTCGCTCTTGTAATTCTGTTGTTTTCGGTTGTTTTCCCTACGATTAAAATCTTTGTTGCCGATTATATTTGGCGGGCACGAAACGTAGAGCATAAATCCGTACAAAAGGCTGTGAAGTTGATCGATCTACTTGGTAAGTGGAGCATGCTCGATGTTTTTATCGTGGGCATGATCGTTATTTCTGCCAAGTCTTCAGGTATGGCGAATGCGACATCCCAACCGGGCATGTACTATTTCGGTGCTTCTGTGATTTGTTCGATGCTGGGAGTGATCTTGTTAAAGCGCTCCATAGACAAAATTGCGAACAAAGAATAACCTTTGTTGGTCTCCATAATTTAAACTATTTTCCCTACTAAAAATTCTATGCATTTAGTGGTATTTTAGATTGTTTATTTCATTAACGAATATCGCATAAATTGTAGTTTATGATATGGTATTGTGAGGCTTAGTTGCTTATCATCGATAAATTGTTATAGGATTTTTTAACATGAAGCGCCGGAATATTGTGGCAACTTTGCATGGTGTTGACGTTGATCAAGTCGTTGAAGTCGTTGAGGTTTTAGTTGAATCGGGTATTTCTCGAATTGAAATTCCTCTAAACTCTCCAAACCCTTTTGGATCTATCTCGGCGATAACACAAGCACTGGGAGACAAAGCCATCATCGGTGCTGGTATGGCGCTTAATCGAATTGATGTGGATGGGTTGAAAGTTTTAGGGGGTAAGTTTATTTCCTCTCCAAATTGTAATCCTGAAATAATATCTCTGACCAAGGGGTTGGGGCTTTTATCCTGGCCTGGCGTTGTTACCCCGAGCGAGTGTTTTGCTGCCTTGGCTGCGGGTGCAGATGGTTTGAATGTTACCCCTGCCTCAATGGCTGGTATTAATGGATTTAAAGCCTTGCGCGCTCTTCTTCCTGAAGGAACGCCGCTTTATGCTGTTGGTGGGGTGAAACTCTCGGAGTTCAAAAAATATGTCCAAGCAGGGTGTTCGGGTTTTGGCCTGGGTTCTGAAATCTATGTCCCTGGGTGGAGTATCAATAAAGTCGCCGATAAAGCCGCTGCGGCAGTAGATGCACACGACACGGTTTTTAAAGGTTTCTGACCTTGAAAAGGTTATTTATCTATTTATTGTTTATGATGTCTTTTTACGCCATTTCGGCAAGCTCCATCGCTGTCGCTCAGCCTCATTTTATTATTTACTACAACAGTGATGCATCGGCTTTGTCTGAAATAGCTGAGGCCGATTACAGCCATGTTATTGTTTCCTTTTTGGGGGCTGAAATAAATGATGGTGGTGCAATTGTTCTCATTCCTCCCAAAAATATGGAGAAGCAGTGGGATTCAGTCGCGCTATTGAAAGCCAAAGGCATAAAGGTGTTGATTTCATTTGGTGGTGGTTTGGCGAAAGCGAAGGATTATGAACATCTGATTGGTCGGGAAGATGAACTTTCTGATTTGATATCAGCGTTCGTTCTCGCCAAAGGGCTCGATGGTATAGATCTCGATTTTGAGGCTAGCGATATGCTTCATAAAGAACGTAAAGCTGGCGTTGCTGATGGGAAAGCTTTTTTGATAAGCCTTACAAAGGCATTGAGAGATCGATTGCCCTCGAAAAAATACATAATTAGCCACGCCCCTCAGTCTCCCTATCTCAATCCAAAATGGCATGGTGGGCCTTATCTGGAAATTCTAAGATCTGCAGGAAAGGATATAGACTGGATTATTGTACAATATTATAATAATCCGGGGCAGGATGGTCCCGTCGGTAATAAGGTGGTTGGGGTGTCTAAAGGTCCCTATCCAACATCCTATCGGGGACTTGTTTCAAAAGATGGACCGTTGTTTTGGCCGAGTGAAAAGATAATTATTGGCAAGCCCGTATATAAAGCGGATGCCTTTAGCGGGCACCTAACTCCCGAGAATATGATTAAACAGATTATTAGGCCTTTATATTCTGAATACGGTGATCAATTTGGTGGCATTGCTGGGTGGCAATATTCTACACATACCAAAGATCATCAGGCATGGAATAATACACTTGGCAAAGCTCTTTATCAGACCAACTAAAAGGTGTTTTGTACAGGGGAGCTTTGATCACGCCCGCTTATGTTTTTCCGTTCCATATTTTCACCTTGTGACCAACTTCAACGATGGCGTTGATAGCGGGGATTAGCTCTGTCCCAAGTTCGGTAAGATTATACTCAACTGAAGGCGGGGAGGTTGGCAGAACTTCACGGTGGATGATACGCTTTGCCTCCAGCTCTTTAAGGCGTGTCGCCAGCATTTTTGCAGAGATACCCTTTAGGTCGTGTTTTAATTCGCTAAATCGCCTTGGTCCGCCGGAGAGAAACCATATTATATTTGTGGTCCACGCTCCGCCTAATATCGCCATGCACTCACTCAAAGGGCAGTTGTAGGGAACGTCGCCACTTTGGTTTTTTCTGACTTTTAGGGCCATAACAAAGGTTTTCCTGTTTCTTTATAAATATCTATATAAACTATTAAATAATGTATATCAAAGAGTTACCAAATGGAAACTCGGTTACCATATGGAAACTTTATAATTAAGTAACATAAGTAAACGTGGTTTACAAAAGTAACCTTCACTCTTACCTCTGTTGTCATCAACAACGAAACAAAGAGGTCTTATCTCATGTCACAACCAGTTAAACTTTATTACAAACCCGGTGCTTGTTCTCTTGCTTCTCACATTGTTCTTCATGAGCTTGGAAATGATTTTGAAATTGAGCAAGTTGATACCGCTGCTCAAAAAACGGCAAGTGGTGAAGACTTCTCTCTTGTTAACCCAAATGGTTATGTCCCAGCCTTGAAACTGGCTGATGGCGAGATTCTGACTGAAGGTGCGGCAATTCTTCAGTATTTGGCTGACCAAAAGCCTGAGTTAGGTTTGGCCCCAGCTGGGGGATCATTGGAGCGCGCACGCTTACAAGAACATCTAAATTTCATCTCATCAGAACTTCACAAAGCTTTTGGTCCCTTCTTCACTGGAAAAGCAGAAGGCGGTGCCCGTCCGGCAGTCGAAGAAAATGTTGCCAAAAAATTGGCTCATTTTGAAAAAATTCTGTCCGATGGTCGCGATTACCTTTTGGGTGATACCTTTAGCGTTGCTGATGCCTATCTCTTTGTGGTGACAAATTGGTCCAATTTTGTGGGAGTTAGCCTGGATAAAGTACCAAATTTGGCGGCGTTTGTCGGACGTGTTGCAGCACGTGAAAAAACACAAGCAGCCCTTGGTGCAGAGGGCTTGCTCAACGCGTAGGTCAAAAGGTGCCCGTTACGAATTTACTGATTTGTAATGGGCACTATTTTCATTCTTTTGCCCAAGGGAAATAAGATATGCCATTAGCTTACCAAGCAGTAGAAGAAGCAGTGGGTCTATACTTCGATGGGCTCTATCACAGTGATGTAAGTCTCCTCGAAAAAGTGTTTCACCCCAAAGCCCATTATGTTTGTGCGGCCGAAGATCCTCTGATGTATCTGAGCATGGAAGAGTACTTCCCGATTGTCGCTCGCAGGAAATCCCCCGCCAGCCGAGGGGAAATGCGACAGGATAAAATCGTATCGATATCCTTTGCCGGAAAAAAGACAGCTTTTGTAACACTGAATTGTGCAATTGGAGAAAAATTTTTCACCGATTTTCTGTCACTTATCCTTGTAGATGGGCGTTGGCAGATTATATCGAAAGTATTCCATTTCGACCTCAGGGATCCATCCGTTATTTCTGATGCGACCTCAACACTTAATGATTAGACCCTAAGGAGTTTTAAATGCCATTCGTGAATATAAAAGTCACCAATGAAGGCGTGACCAAAGAACAAAAAGCACAACTTATCAAAGGCGTAACTGATCTCCTTCAGAATGTTTTGAACAAAGATCCACAAACAACCTTTGTGGTTATTGATGAAGTAGATCTTGAAAACTGGGGCATCGCAGGGATGCCAACAGATGAATATCGAAAGCTGAAGTCATCATAATTAACGATTCTGTATTTGAAGGCGAGGAGCGAGATCTCCTCGCTTTTTTATCCAGACTTATCCCAATAAGGTTCTGGCTCGAAGCGCTTGATTAGGAAGTCGACGAAAGTTCTTACCTTGGGGGGCAGGAGCCTGTTTTGCGGAAAGACGGCAAAGATACCGAGATCCGCCACTTTGTATTCGGGTAGGACAATTTCAAGTTCACCGGTTTTCAAATAGGGCTCCAAGACAAAGCTGGGCAGTAATACGAGCCCAAGCCCCTCGCTTGCGGCAGATGCAAGGGCTTCTCCGTAGTTGGCGTGCAGAGATCCTGTAACCTTAACCGCGTATTTTTTATCCCCTTTGCTAAAGTTCCATTCATCCCCATAAGACGAATAGCTATATTGCAGGCAATTATGTTGTTTGAGATCATTAGGTAAGGCGGGGAAGCCATTTTCTGCCAGGTAACCTGGGGCAGCGCAGAGGTGAATTTTACAAGGGGCGAGTTTGCGGGCAATGAGGCTTGAGTCCGCGAGGACACCGATCCTTATCGCAAGGTCATATCCTTCATCGACCAAATTGACCACACGGTCGTTCAGTATGAGATCAACAGAAACATCTGGGTATGATTTTTGATAATTTGCAATGGCTGGGGCAAGGTGTCGTTTACCAAAGGCGTGTGGGGCATTGATGCGGAGCAGACCTTGCGGGTGAACCTGAAGATTACTCACCTCTCTTATTGCCTCGTCAACTTGAGGGAGTATTTCTTGGCAACGGATGTAAAACGATCTTCCGGCTTCTGTCAGGGAAACCCTCCGAGTAGTTCTATTGAGCAAACGCACCCCGAGTTCATCTTCTAGGCGTTGTACCTGTTTACTGACCATGGGGCGTGAAATATTGAGGGTTTCACCCGCAGCGATAAAGGACCCGGTTTCAACGACCTGTGCAAAAGCTTCCATAAGGGTAAAACGATCCAATATACGTTCCTTTTAAGAACTAAATACGTTCATTATTAAGTGATTGTTTCTTTTTGGATACTAACTACTTTCCCTTTAGGCCCGCAACAAATAACCGGGTGAAGCCCGTTATTGGGACAAGTTAAAAAGCAGTAGGGGCAAATTCTGTCTCTTTGTACATGATCTTAAAGGAGGAAATTAATGTTGGACCAAAAAACGGCGCCCTATGCAGCACTGTTGCTCAGAGTGACACTTGCCATAGCTTTTCTGGCCCATGCAGGCCTTAAGCTCTTTGTCTTTACCCCAGCGGGCACAGCAGGTTTTTTTGATTCAGTAGGGGTACCGAGCTTTCTGGCTTATATCGTGATCTTTGCTGAAATCATCGGCGCAATTGCTCTGTTACTTGGGTATAAAACCCGGGTAGTGGCTGTTGCTCTTACACCCGTTCTTTTGGGGGCAACAATCTTTGTTCACGGTGCAAACGGTTGGTTGTTCTCCAATCAAGGTGGAGGATGGGAGTTCCCCGTATTCTGGCTTGCTGCTCTAATTACAATGGGCTTGCTTGGAGATGGTGCTTATTCCCTGTCTACAAAAATCCAGAGAAGCTTCTCTCCAGAATAGGCTGTTTAGGACACTTAAGTCCATTTTTAGGTTATGATCTATCAGTTAGTATCGGAGATATCAGTGACTGAAAATCACCATGCATCCTATCCCAGCCTTTTTGTCTCTCACGGAGCCCCGACACTTGCATTGGAAGACTGCGCGGTAACACGCTTTTTAACAAGCCTAGGGCAAAAGCTTGGTAAGCCGAAAGCCATTTTAATAATCTCTGCTCACTTTGATCAGAGACGCCCCACCATCGCTTGTGGGGAAAGACTTGAGACCATTTATGATTTTGGCGGTTTTCCAGCAGCGTTATATGAAGTTCGTTATCCAGCCAGGGGATCATCTGAAATTGCGGTAAGGGTAAGGGAGCTTTTACTTGAGGCTGGAATAGCCTCTGATATGGATGAGACAAGAGGCATGGATCACGGTTGTTGGGTTCCCCTGGTCCATATGTATCCTAATGCTGACGTGCCGATTGTACAGCTTTCCATCTCCATGGGGCAGAGCCCTCAGTGGCACTTTGAATTGGGACAGGCACTGTCTGGCCTCAGAGAAGAGGGGGTGCTCATTATTGGCTCAGGTAGTGCCTCTCATAATTTACGAGAGCTTATGATGGGTCAGCACGATGAAGAGGAGCCAATGGTTCCTTGGGTACGCGATTTTACCGACTGGGTTACTGAAAAAATAGAAACCGGAGATTATCAATCAGTTCTGTCCGTGATGACCGATGCACCAGAGGGAAAAAGAAATCACCCAACCATGGATCATATCCACCCCCTGTTTTTTGCCCTGGGTGCTGGGGGTTCCGCTGTTGAAGATGGTGCACGAGGTAAAAGGATACACGCCAGTACGACCTATGGTGTTTTGGCTATGGATATCTATGCCTTTGGCAACGAAGAGGATATTTCCTCTACCGCTTAAGGTCAGGGAGTTTAGTGTGTAGGATAAAAAAGCGGGAGCGAACAGTAAGTGGATAGCTTATCGTTCGCTCCTTTTTATAAATTAGAACTACTTAGTTGGCATATTCAGTGCGGTATATTTCACCGATTACGGGCTGTTCAAACATATGTTGTTTGTAACGCGCGATGTTTTTGTAGGTTCCAGTGATGGATTTACTTAGAACACCTTCCCAGTGGATGCAGACCATCAGGTATAGATCAGCCAGACTTAATTCTTTACCATTGATGAAATCATTATCACCCAGTTGTTCGTCAATCATGGCAAACAGATTGTGTAACGCATCTTCTGCTTTGGTTTTGACGTCTGCCTCATCGTCACCATAGCGCCCGGGAACAAAAGCACGGGCATAATGAGGGTGAACGTTTGAATACATAAACATCAACCACTTATAAGCTTCAGCCCGGGCAATAGATCCTTCTTCAGGTAGAAGCTTGGCGTTGGGAGCGCGTTCGGCAAGGTGGAGCAGTATCGCTGCACCTTCGGTTAGGAATTCACCACCGACTTCAATGGCAGGCACTTTGCCTAACGGGTTAATCTTCTTGAACTCATCACTAAGGTGCTCGCCTTCGCCGAGGTTCACCTTTGTTACCTGATAGTCAACATCGGTAAGTGCGAGGGCGGCTTTAACCGCTAGAGAACAACTGCCTTGTCCGTGGAATAAAGTAATCATCAATCTTTCCTTTCAATTTAATGTCTGTGATTAAAGTAGAGCGAAACCTTTCGATTGATAATTCTCGACGTTTGCGGATTATCTGTGCAAAAATGCACGAATGATAAATTGGGATGACATAAAGTACTTTCTCGAAGTAGCTCGTTCGGGGAACATTACTGCTGCAGCAAAAAAGCTTGGGGTTAATCACTCGACGGTTTCTCGTCGGATTCAAGCGTTGGAAGAACAAAACGGTGTGCGTCTGTTCGACCGTATTCCTACGGGTTATGAAATGACGGAGGCCGCGAGTAATATCTATGAGTTTGCTCTAGAGATAGAAGCGCGTAACCATGACATAGCACGTGGTCTGGTTGGTCAAGACAGTCGATTACAAGGGGATATCAATGTAACGATGCCCCACAATATATTGGACTATTGTCTCATGAGGGAGGTAACACGGTTCAAAGAACTGCATCCGGAAATACGCTTGAATTTATTTGTGGCTAAAGGTGTGAAAAACTTAGCGGCAAGAGAAGCGGATGTGGCGATCAGATTAACCCCAAGTCCGCCTGATTATCTCATTGGCAAAGAGATCACAAAAATACAGCATGGTTTCTATCAAAGCAGAAACCTTAAAGTGACGTCCGAAGTGCCGATTATCGTATGGGGTGATGAAACCGCTTTACCGACCTGGGCACAGGATCACTTTCCGAAGGCAGAAATTGCACTTCGAGTGGATGATTTATATAGCATGTATACAGCTGTAAAAGCAGGTCTGGGGATCGCTAAAATGCCTTGTTATTTGCCGGACACTATTGCTGATGAAGAGGTGCGGAGGATTGATATTGAAATTCCTCCTTCAAGCTGGGGAGTTTGGATACTCAGTCATGTAGATCTTCGCCATACTGCTCGGGTACGGGAATGTCGATTATTCCTAGGGAAGTGTTTAGAGGATAGAAGATCTTTGTTTAAAGGGTTAGAATCTCTTTATGTATGAGATTAGTTATGAATCGTAACTCACTTGAAAGTAAGGGGAAAATAAAAAGTAAAATTATTTACATTTACTCCATGCAATAGATCCGCCGCCTCTATAACATGGTTGGATAGTGGATTATCAATGTCGATCAAAAGTCTTGCTTGCCCATGTTAGTAGCAAAGAATTAATCACAATCGGTATCTTCACACTTATCAAAAACGACAACCTTGATGGTTTTGCTCCCTTTTGGATTAAGAGAGTTTTTAATTTGTATTTTTTGAAGTAGGTTGAATGAACGGCAATAAAAAGCCAGCACAGGATGCTTCAGAATTGGCGATGGAATATTGTGAACAATCACAACGGAAAACCGCGATAGAAAAAGACCTGAAATGGGTTATTTCACATTTAGGAAAAAAGAGATCTAATATTGAAGTAATTCTGAACTTCAATATTAATTGGATAATCATTATTCAACTCCGAAGAGGTCTTATACGTGTAAAGGAACGCTAATACCCCTCCGGGGGACGAGTTATATTGGTTGTGGTTTGACTACTTAGTTGTTTGTTAAGTCTAAACCAATTTTAGGGTTTTTATAATTTTCTTTGGCCAATTTCCCTTTCACTTTGCTGTTGCCAAATTCCTGCAGAAATTTGTTTGCGATCGGGTTTTTCTTTGCGGCATCTACGGCCTCTTTTACTTGGTTTTTTTCTTGAATAGCTTCTTCCTCGGCCTTGGTGCCACTATTTAAAGCGTCCCAGACTGCTTTGTATTCTGCGTTATCCGTTGTGATGGCCATTTCTTCGATTTCATTCCGGAAATCTTCGTCGGTTTTTGCTCTTTTTATGGCATCATCAATGCGTCTTTGCCTTCCATCCGTTGGACTACCACCACCGCCGGTGTAGATAATAGGTGTTAGCTCTGGAATAACGCTTTTTGGTAAACCTTCGCCTGAGCTTTGGTTTGAATTAATCCAATTAGTAAGGCCTGTTTTTGATGAACCTAAGCCAGATATTTCTTCGTCATTCGCAAGTGGGCCTTGAGGATGACCAAATATTAATATGGTCAATCCTACTGCCCAATCACTGCTTGATGCGGTATTGATGACACCAATTTTCTTAGGCTTTGCACTAGCGTCAACAACCACTTTTGGCTTTTTGGTAAACCTACCATCGTTATCGCCTCCATTACCTCCGCCACCACCACTACTGGCTAAGGATTGAGAGGAAAAAGCAAATAGGGTTACTAGCATGGGGACGAGATACGTTTTATAGGATTTCAACATATTAGTCTCCTTGTGAAAATAATGTTTAGAAAGGGTTTTTCATTGGTGATTTTAACGAGACGATGCCATTAGCTAGAGGGCATTGGCTGTGGACTTGAACTGTATAACCCGACGACGCGTGCATCTCCGTCTTTAGGGGTATATAGGGCTTTTATCCAGAAAGCCTTTTCTTGATTAAAGGCAAAATGACCTTTAACAATGGCGGTAGCCCAGCCATCTTCAAAAACATGGTATGAAGTCAAATCGCTAAAACCATCTGTGCCCCTACGAACATCAGATATTTTAACGGCAAATTGGCTGTCAGGTAACAATTGATCTTTTACAAAAACAAAAATTGCATAGTCAGTTGATTCAGTATCTATAGCGCTTGGTCCCTTCACGGGTATGGCATTGGCCTGGGCAAATTTATGGAGCGATCTATAATTTAAATCGCTATTTCCGAAATCGCTCATCTTAGCCAGGGGCACGATATAAAGCTCTGTACGAGGGTTTGAAGGAGAGACTTGTTGCCAGTGCCCTGATTTCAATTCATATCCATCAGTGGTTTTGACAATGTCACCAAAGAACGCAACCTTCATACCGCGATCCAGATCATCGCGGAGATAAGCAGCCCCGTTCACATAAGTTGCGCCACCTATTTTTTCTGGAGGGGTTACCTCATAGAACTCAAGTCCGTACAGGTACCAACTATCTAATTGACCAACCTTTACAGCTGGAAAAACGCCTGCATTCTTCACAGATACTTTTTCTTCAATAGAAATTTCTTTTTCACCGTGAAGCCGCATTAAAAGTGCCGTCGCGACGGTTTTTGCTTCGAGTGGTGTGTTTTCTAGTGATGTTAGGGTGCGAGTACTCGAACTCTGTGACCCTCTTCCTGTCGTTTGACAGCCAACGATAAAAATAAAGGTAAAGAATACCGCTAAAGATACAAGTATCCTCGAATATTTGTTTTTTTGTAGAGTACGCATATTACCTCCAGACTATTTTGGTACATCCCCTCATTTTTGGACATATAAGCAAACCGTAAGGATAACTAGGTAATTTTCAACACAACAACATACAGGATTATGAAAATATTTGGAATAATATATTGAATAAAAGAAATGAAGATGAGATCTTCTCAGACTGCTGACAAAGGTCTCGCCATTGCGAGGCCTTTGTGATTCACTGTGTT
>OJDH01000386.1_pt1 | contig 20360 bp, 19 predicted proteins | sample 1592761 | NCBI WGS metagenome assembly OJDH01 (sample SAMN05416855, study PRJEB24817) | seawater metagenome | isolation source: Sea water | place: Canada:Atlantic | collected 2013-11
GAGATCTACACTATCCTCTTCGTCGGCAGCGTCAGATGTGTATAAGAGACAGTTCATAACCATTCCCTAATGGAATGACAACGCTGTCATGTCAAGAGCAAACATTACACAATAATTAACCCTTGCGCTACAAAAAAATAACCAGTAATGATTATTTGTCTTTCAAACACACAATTTCACAACACCATAAACTTCCTTAGCGTCATTTGTAATGGCGGTGTTAACAGGGCTGTAGCGAAATTAAACAATAAAATATCTTAGAAGCTTTGAGTATAAGCAATATTGAATTTGAATTTCTTGTTTGCTAATTAACAGAAAAGTTCGCACTATAGTCAGTAACAAATTGAAAAACTCTTCTCCGTAAAGCTAAGAATGCATTTTGTAATGACATATTTACGATACTGGCTTTTGTACTTAATGCACTGATATAAAGAGTATTTAAAATAATGAAAGTAACAATAAATGACGTTGCTAAGCATGCAGGAGTCTCGATAAAGACAGTTTCTAGGGTCACAAATAACGAGCCTTCGGTAAAGCAAGCAACCATAGACAAAGTCAATGAGGCGATAAAAGTACTAGACTACCAGCCCAACTTAGCCGCTCGTAATTTAGCGGGGACAAAGTCCTACGTGATCGGTTTTATTTATGATAACCCGAATGCTTACTATGTTATTGATATGCAAAATGGCATTTTATCTTCGTGCAAAAAATTAGGATATGACCTTCTTATTCACCCCTGTGACTCGAAAGCCGATAACATCTGTAATGAGTTAACCACAATGGTTAAACACGCCAGATTAGCTGGCTTAGTGTTAACACCGCCACTCTCTGAAGACCCTAAAATATTAAAAGCACTTGATGAGATAAATGCCAACTACGTTCGTATCATTGCAGGAGAAGAAGTTAAAGATGATACCGGTTTAGCCGTACTAGTTAATGACAAGCATGGAGCGGTTAGCATCACTCAACATCTTATCGATCTTGGTCATAAGTCCATTGCATTCTTAAGTGGTGATCAACACCATGAGTCGACGAAGGAGCGTTTAGCTGGTTTCACTCAAGCCATGCAAACTAACAAGCTTCCAATAGAAAGTAACAATATTATCGCGGGACAATATTCATTCGAATCAGGGGTTAATGGAGCGAAAGAATTACTAAAAAGAGCCCAAAGTAAAAGACCAACCGCCATTGTTGCTTGTAATGATGAAATCGCAGCAGGTGCGCTTTTTGCCGCTCGACTTGAGGGACTTGATATCCCAAATGATCTCTCAATCGTTGGATTCGAGGACAGTCCATTCTCAAGACAAACTTGGCCAAAACTCACAACGGTGCACCAACCGACGCAAAAAATTGCGCAAATTGCCACCGAGTTATTGATTGCTAAAAGACGTTCAAACAATGATGAACGAGCAAAGATATTTATCCCTGAGCCTGTCATTAGAGACTCAAGTAGTAAAGCACCCACTTAAAAACTTAGTTGCTAAAAAACAAAAAGGCCGCAAGAAATTGCGGCCTTTTTGTTTTCAATACAAGTTCATTGAGGGAATTAAACAGCTTCTTCGTTTTCTTCACCAGTACGAATTCGGATAACTCTCTCTATCTCAGTGACAAATATTTTTCCATCACCTATTTTTCCCGTTCGTGCGGTATCAACAATTACTTCTAGCGCTTGATCTAGCAGCTCATCTTGGATAACTAATTCAATTTTAACTTTAGGCAAGAAATCGACCATATACTCGGCACCACGATAAAGCTCGGTATGTCCTTTTTGACGACCAAAACCTTTTACCTCTGAAACAGTCATGCCTGTAATACCAATCTCAGCAAGCGATTCCCGCACATCATCTAATTTAAATGGCTTAATAATGGCTTCGACCTTCTTCATCAAACTCTCCTATTCACTTGCTTAAATTGCTAAAAATATTGAATTACTAATCTTAACACGCGATAGACTTTCCCCAAAGACTAAATGTTACATTCAGCTATCGTAAGGCTTCGTCTAGTTTACGAACAATTGAGGAGATAACGTAAAGTTCAGTAATTCGTCTATAATTAAAATACAACACAAACTTTACTAGTCTAGCACTTACTTTCAGGATGAGAGTAAGAATATGTTCAAGGATGAAAAATGAAAAAATCACTCGGCTTTTCCTTAGTTGAATGCATGACCACTCTAGTCATCTCCACGATCTTGATTTCAGTTGGTGTACCTCAATATCAATCTATTGATGAATATTTTCGGGCCGATACAGCAATACGAAAAGTGCAGCAGACCTTCCAATTGGCCCGAAATCACGCTATCAACTATTCAAGTCGAGTCACCGTCTGCCCCATAAAGGAAGGTAAGTGCTCTAAAGATTGGAAATTAGGCCTTACCATTTTTACAGACTTAGGTGAATCGAATCAGATCGATGGCACAGACGTAATCATATTTAACACAGCGCCATTCGATTCAAGAGATTTCATAACCTACAACAGGCAAGCTGTTAGATTTCAGCCTACAGGCTTGGCTTCAGGAACTAATGGAACCTTAAGGTACTGCCCTTCATCACAAGATAGTCAATATTCACAAGCCGTGATAGTAAATCAAGCTGGGCGAGTAAGATTTTCAACAAAAAAGGTAATCACATGCGATAACTAACAAGTTAACCGTTACGAAACAACAGTGTCAAAAATACCTTGCAAGCCAATAAATTGGCTTGTTTTATTGCTATTTACCTACAGATAATACATACGTTTTCGCTTATACTCTATTCAGTGTAAAGTGAGGATTTATGTAATGTCGACACTCAAAAAAGGCTTCACCTTAGTCGAGCTGATGGTGACACTCGTGATAAGTACAATACTAATCGCTGTAGGTGTCCCCTCTTTCACCGATATGTATCAAGGTTATAGAGCTGATAGTGAAATAAGAAAAATGCAACAATACCTGATGTTTGCCCGCAGCCAAGCAGTTAGTTACGGTGCAAGAGTCACAGTTTGCCCTATCTCTGGCACTGCGTGTGGAACTGACTGGGAACAGGGTTTCAGCATTTTTATTGATAACGGTGCAGCAACAACCATAGATACAACTGCGGGAGTCACAGACCCTATTATCAAACAGGTTGATGCATTTAATGCTGACGATTTTATTACCTATGCAGGTAACTCAGTTAGCTTTACACCTGACGGGTTAATTCCCTCGACATCTACCACTGGAACCTTTTCTTATTGCCCAGGCTCTAAAACAAGTGAAAACTCAAGAGGAGTGGAGGTAAGCTCATCTGGAAAAGTGCGATTTTCAGATGCGGTGATCAACTGTAACTAATGCTAATTAAGCTATATTAGGAAGTGGTGTTTATTATCAATAATTAGTGCAATGTAATTTTATCAATATCTTGTCCATCAGAAGATTCAAAATCCTGGTTAATTAGCACGCACTCTTGTACATTTTTAATGTAGTATTTCTTCCCTTTCTTATTCATGTTGGTACGCCCAACTAAAGTAGCCATTTTCAACTTGATTTCTTTGGCTTCCCATCGATAGAACACCACTCTATCCCCGTCAGTTGAATTGATGAAACACTTATAATCTTGCTTCTCACTAGCAAAAGTTGACATAGACAAAGCAAATAAAAAAAGTGAAACAATATAGCTCTTCATTACCAACACTCCGCTGGGGTTTTAGCCCCTGTATCTGTAATTTGGATCGTAGCACAACCGCTATCACGACTTGCTTGGACCCCCTGCGCTGTAGCAACAAGCACAAAGTTCCCCGTTCCAGTTGAATCAATACTGTATAGATCACTCTCCGTCAAAAATGGATCTGCACCAAATCCAAGATCGACCATGTTTTCAGTATATCCACGATTATCAAGATAGTACTGCTCTTGCAAATTACTTGCTCTTAACAGTGATGTATGCGCCTCTGCACGAGCACTTTCAGCAACATATATCGTATATGATGGATAAGCTATTGCTGCTAAAATACCTATAATTGCAATGGTTATCATCAACTCAATTAACGTAAAACCTTTATTTATTTTCATAATATTTTCTCAGCTTAAGTTAGTGTGATTCGCTTCACTCATCAATGTGATAATAGATTTTGTTCACACCTAAACCTGAACCAACATTAATGGTTCCTGTCGCTTCACCATCTTTTATCTCCCCTTTACCGACACCAATGATATAGATATAGGGATCCTCTCCTGTTTCTGGAGCGGGGATAACTATTTGAGGTGTATCCGGTACACGCTCACCTAATTCGTAATAAACATTTGCATAGGTCCTAGTACCTTTATGCAGATTAAAAATGTAGAGCCTACCTTGCCCAGAGGTGCTACATATTAAATCAGATATGACATTGGCAGATGGAACAAAAGAAGTAAAAAAGACCCTACCATCTATTATCAGCGCAGCCGTCAATGACTTTTCGCCGCTTCCAGTAAAATCGTAATACCACCCTCGTGTGGCACCAAAAGTGATATTTTCAGCTTCAGTCACAGGAGGCGCGGAAGTGACGTTATACAGTTTACTTATATCTATAACCTCAGGAACCGCCTCTCCAACAAGACTTCGAGTAACAACATTTCGGTCTTGTAAGACAAAAAACTTATCAGCAGTATCAAGCCCAGTTGGGTGAGATCGATTACCACTGCCTATAACGACAGCATCATAGGGAATATTTTGATAAGTGGTTGTCGTTGTAGCCCCTGAACCATCCGTAACTTCGACTTCCGAAATATTACTAAATGTAGTTTGAGCGACCGCTGGCTCAGCAAAAAATCGTCGATCATTAATCGTTGTACCGCCGCCTAAGTCTGCCAATTTATAAGCGCTCCATGAACTCTTATTTGAATCAGGTAGATCCATCCTCCACACATTTCCGCCGACATCTGTCGCATAGATACGATCTGTAGAGCCATCATTATTACTATCCAAAATAGCGACTGAATTAGGAATACTGTCAACAAGCCCATCAACTTTTGTTCCTGCTAACCCTGTGTCTGTGAACGCATGAATTAATGCACCTGTATCAGCATTAACTACATACACAGCTTTTCCATGAGTTGCGGGCGTATTGGGTACTGTATCTGCATCATATAAAGAGGCATCATATCCTCCTCCAAATATCAGTACAGGCCCTGTATGGCCGGGTATTGTCGTGACGATGGGTTCAGACCAAGTTTGCCCAAGCGCAGAAAAACCAGCGCTATGTGGAGTAATAACCCATTTAACACTTGGAGAGTCAGGAGATGTCACATCTAAAGCGTAATAAGAGGAACCGCCACGTCGCATGCCTATAAATACCCATGCTTTGTTAACTTTCCCTGATGAATCGGTCTCTGTATAGGCCACTGGAGAGCCATCCATGCCGTAGACTGAATGACCTCCGTTGGCAATGTTCTTCTTCAAAATAGGAACATTACTCAGCAACTCTGTAGGCATAAATGCCCAGCTCTCCACTACATCACTGCCTGTATCCTTAAACATATGAACTAAACCTTGGTTAGTCCCCAAAACAATACGGATATCAGGGCTTACTTTTGTACCAAAATTAAGTGCTAAAGGTTTTGAGTGCAACGGATCTCCCATGATGTCACTTCGAAAATCAGTTTTACTGCCCCCTGGGTTATCAAGATCGACATCGTAACCATATAACCACTTTACCGTACTGCTAACATTAGCCTCATCAATCCCCATATTAGTAGACAGAATTGATTCAGAAACTTGTGAGAGTGAAGACATTGGGCTAGTCAAATTCGAATAGATAGTTCTACCACTGATGCCAGTTGAAGGTGTCACTTTTTGTAGAGCTTCTATCACCCCACCTTCCATCACTTTTTTACCATCAGCTTTAGGCGAACAAAGACTCCAGAAAGTACACGCTGTATCCTTAATATTCCCTTGTTCACCAATCGCTATCACACCATTTTTATCCACTAGTACGCCATCTGAAGTCACTTTAAGTTTTTTCAGGTTACCACTCCATCTTGGTCCTCGACCAGGAAGAAACATCGCATAATATGCTGAATCAAATGTCTGAGTGCGATCAAAATTATTACTGGCAATACTTGGAGAGGTAAAACTTGCATCCGTTTCCATTATCGTTAAAAGAGCTTCATTAAGTGCAGCGGCTAATCCAAGCCCTCCGGTCGCTGAAAAATAGAGTCCGCCTCCTCTTCTAGCTGTTTCTTTCAATAACGGCGCGGCATCTGATGCACCTGAGCTAAAACCAATCGTAAAGGTCTTAACTGTTTGCATATGCTCAGTTGTTGTTCCATCACTCTGTACTTCCGGTGATGTCACCAAATCATTATGATAGAGATAGCTCGATAATGCAGGCAGGTAGTTGGGCGTAGAAAGACTTTCTGAAAAAGCGGTATAAAGTGGCGCGACAATTTTATCATCAGCCTGCTCAGTCACGCCATTATCTGTCAGTGTTTCTATATCTGTATCAGCAAAAGTGTCCTGGCTTGGAACACCATCGGTAATATAGATAATATAAGCAGCATCTGGGCATATCCTGAATGGCGATTTATAATTCGAACCAGATTCTGCTGTCGTATCTCTTGGCGGCTTATTACCCTCATACCAGCTGGAGTAATCTGAGTCTTTTTTACCATATAGCACCGACTTACCAGCAAAATATCGATAGGCTTCAAATAATGTTTCGCAAAGTGGGGTATTAGTATCAGCAGGTATGCCATCAATAGTTGATAAGAGTGCACTTTTGTTAGATGTGGTCATTTTTTGAATTTTTGAAACAATGCGTCCGCCATCACGATAGCCTTCAGACGGATAATCCATATTAAATAACGCTAACCCAAAATCTACTGATGTATTGGTGTTAATAACAGTCTCAATCGCTGTTTTCGCAATGTTCAGTCGAGATTGCGGACTGGTAGGTAACTCTCCTGCAACAGCAGCCGCATGCCAACGAAGATAATTAGCCGTATATAACGTCACTGCCTCCCCTAATCCTAGCTGAGTATCTCCACCTGCCGTGCTATATGGCTTAGGTACATTCCCCTCTTTAATGCCATCAATAGGAAAGCCATTAGGATGCGAAACCCCATCCTTATTTTTTGCATTAATCGGGTCATTTTCATGAATATCTTCCAGGCAATCTATGGTGTCATAGTTAGCACCACTGTTATCTCGTAACTCCCCCCAAGTGCCCGTTTTCCCCCTTATTCGATACTCACCAACAAACCCAGTAAAACGACCGTAAGTTTCAATTAGACTCCAGCTTTGGTGGCAACCATTAATATCTTTTAAAAAACGTTTCGAATCAGAGGGACTCAAAGGTATATCGGTACCTGCATTATCTACACCAGCGCCTTTGGTGAAATAAATTTTATCATCTTGATAAGCGTGAGCTGAGCTAATTGCTTCATAGGTAATTCCAGAGTCGTATGACCCTGGAGTATCCTCTTCAATAGTGCTCATGCTTCCAGAGTTATCAAAAATAATTAATATTTTTGGATTTGCACCGGTTCTTAATGAAGACTCAACAACATACAGCTCGGTATCATCGGCAAATGAACTCGCTGATATTGCAACCAAAGCAAACAGAACCGAGCATAAAACACGTTTAATCATCATTTCTAGCTCCCAGTAAGCACTTCTTGTTCAACACCAGCGATAACCGTTAATCGGCCCATATCGTTGCGACCAAAACTTGAGACACTCGAAATTTCAGAACGGCGGCAACTGACTAAATTAGATGAATTCGCATTGGCGCTGCGTTGACAACTCACATCATCTAGCTGCAAAGGTGTGATAGTACTGGTTACACCTAACATGGTACCCGCATTAAATTCGCCGGTTAAATTTGCAAGCCCAACACCTTGATTAGTACTGATAACGCTATCTAACGCCCCATGGGCTGAAGCCATTGCTTCAACACGTTCAGATCCCGCACCCGCCATTCTCATGGACTGAGTCGAATTCACAGCAAGTGCCACACCAATCACTGTCATAATGACAAGCACAATCAGTGAGAAGAACAGAACAATCCCTTTTTGCTTCTTCATTTTTTACTCCAAACAATTTTTTAAGCACACGTCTCAACATGTGCTATTTACCTAATCAATACGGGGTTTTCAAGTACGACCGTAGTCGAGACAACTTTCCTTCTGAAGTTATCTCCCGTAGCAGCAATGGTTTTATCCCCCAACCTATACACTGTATTGTTGGTATAACTGTTGTCTGCTTCTGTAGCTCTAACTAAAACAAATATCCTCAGCGCAACTAAACGCTGAAAGAGCTCATTGTCCCACATTAAATTAGTGACATTTTGCACTGGCATAAAGCTGTCGGCCGTGTTGTCTCCATCATTATCAAAGCCATACAACACTCTAAAATTTTCGATTCCTTCGACAAGTTGGTCTTCATTAGCCATGCCGTTATTGACACTTAATGTTCTACGTCTTAATACCGGAATATCGCCATCATCAGCAATATAGTAAATATGATGCTGGTACACCCAAAACCTGGCATTGGCTAAAACAGGTGGAACAGGAGTACCGACAAAAAATATGGCCTGATTGGGTGTGGCGGCCATGTAGTATCGGGTATTTACATTAGGGGTTACAGTTGCAGGACCAATAAGCCTTTTTATCTGTAACACATCAGTGCCACTGTTGACGTTGTTTAGGCAAGCAAAAAAGTCAGCACTGACGCCACTTTCATACCCCCACAATCGCCTAAAATGCGATGGCTGATTGTTCGGTAATGTCGCATTATTCGCGCCAGCACCTACGCAGTCATTTGGCACAATGCCTGCAGGGATTTGAGTGTTTGCCCCAAGAACAAAATCGGTTCCAGTCATGTCACCCATAAACCCTAACTGACTTACATCTCTTTCAATCAGTGCCAGTGCAATACGTCCATTCTCTTGGAGTTGATTAAACTGGCTTGTCGTTGTGACATTCGTGGCAGACATAGTAAACATGGCAAACAAGCCTGCAGATAAAAATAAGCTGATCACCATGGCAACCATAAGTTCAACCAAAGAAAAACCCGCTATCTGTTTATTCCTTTTCTGCATCGCTTGTCTCATTTATATAATCACAGTATTGATCGAATAAGCACGGCGCCTGTCACTGGCTGTACCACAACTTTTAATAAAAGCAGCACCATCACCTGTCGCATTCTCTGTACCATCGGAAAGGTTTCTAATTCCCCTCCACGTCATCACAACAAGTACTTCTCCGGTGGCTTGAATCTGAATACAAGCCGTTGGAGTATCTAAACCACCAACATCACGACCACTAATTCTCTCTGAAGAGCCACCGAACAATTGTTCCCATTGATATAGATCCCAAAGCCGAGTTTCCACGTTGCTACAAACCACTGCTGCAGCGCCAGCGGCAACATCACAAGAAGTGCTAGGGGCGGAGAGAGCACCACTAAAAGTGCCGCTATAATTGATTAACTGAGTACGATTCAATTTCATTCGGTTAATTATGTCATTGACATAATAAGAGGCTTGAGTTTGTTGAAATGATTCAAAACTACTTCTCTTGGAAACAATATGAAGATTAAAAATGCCGATCAGACCTATCACTAGTATCACTAACGACACTAGCACCTCGATCAAAGAGAAGCCTTTTACCTCATTTTTCATCTGCGTCAACTATCCTTTATTCGTCATATTATTGACGGTTAAAACACTGATTTACCTGTTATAAATCTGAACGTTAGCTTAATCAACCACTATATAGGTTAATGATAGTTTAGTCGAATGTTACACGCGAGCATTAATAGTGTGTGCAAATATTTTACATTAAAAAAATGGTAAAAATTAGATAACAAAAAGGAGGCTATTAGCCTCCTTTATTTTAGGAAAAACGTTAAAAATAATTACCTTAACTCAGCTGGAACCGCAAAAACGGTGTCTTCTTTACGCCCTTCAACTTCGGTGATCACACTGGGTGCTAATTTTGCGATAGCCTCAACAACTTGCTGAACTAACACCTCTGGTGCAGATGCTCCAGCAGTTACAGCTACTTTAGTAATACCTTTAAACCAATCTGAATCTATATCGTCAGAGTTATCGACTAAGTAAGATTGTGTGCCTCTTTTTTGAGCCAATTCTCGAAGACGATTAGAGTTCGAACTGTTCTTAGAACCAACCACAATGAACAACTCTACATCATCGGCCACATTTCTTACTGCATCCTGTCTATTTTGAGTGGCATAGCAAATATCATCTTTGCGAGGACCCTGGATACTAGGAAAACGCTTTTGGAGCGCCACAATAACATCTTCGGTATCATCCATGGATAAGGTTGTTTGAGTTACAAAGCAAAGATTATCAGGATTTTTAACAACCAATGACTCTACATCTGTTGGAGACTCAACTAACAGCACACCACCTTCAGGGTTGTCGTACTGACCCATGGTTCCCTCAACTTCAGGGTGACCAGCATGACCAATTAAGATGCACTCGATACCTTTACGACTTGCTCGTGTCACTTGTAGGTGAACCTTAGTAACAAGTGGACAGGTCGCATCAAACACTTTCAAACTACGACGTTTGGCTTCTTTTCTCACGGCTTGGGAAACACCATGAGCGCTGAAGATCACAATACTATTGTCGGGAACCTGATCCAGTTCTTCAACAAAAACCGCACCACGATCTTTCAGATTCTGTACCACATAACGATTATGCACCACTTCGTGACGAACATAGATAGGAGCTGGAAATAGCTCTAAAGCGCGTTCAACAATGCTGATCGCCCTATCCACACCGGCACAAAAGCCACGTGGGTTTGCGAGTTTAATCTGAAGGTTATTGTCTACTAGCATACGTTATAGTACCTGCACAACTTCAAGTTCAAAGGTTACCACTTGCCCAGCCAATGGATGATTCAAATCGACAGTAACAGAGTCACCAGCAACCTCACGGATCATGCCAGGGATCTCACTTCCACCTGGTCCCCCAAAGCTAACAATAACGCCAGGTTCAAGTGACATGTCAGCGGGAAATTTACTTTTGTCCATATGATGAATAGCATCAGGGTTTGATTCACCAAACGCATCAACAGCTTGTAGTGTAAAACTATGCTTATCACCTTCAGACAAATTAACAATTTCAGCTTCAAACGCTGGACTTAATGTCTCATCACCAACATTCAACTTTGCGGGCTTGCCCGACGCTTTGGTACTATCAGCAGTTGAACCATCTTCAAGTACGATATTCATATGACATAAAATAGAACGTGTATCAGCCAATGTAACTACTCCTTCGCTGTATTATTGTTGTCTTGAGCTTTATATCTAATACATGTATCAGGCAGGTAAGGTAACTACTCCTTCACTGTATTATTGTTATCTTGAGCTTTTTTTTTCTTATCGTTTCGTTCAGTGATAATTGAATCAATGATGATTAAACCAGCACCAACACAAATGGCAGAATCAGCAATATTAAACGCAGGAAAATGGCTGGTATTCCAATAGAAGTGTAAGAAGTCGACAACAAAACCGTGCTGTAAACGATCAATCAAATTACCTAATGCCCCACCAATCACTAAGGTGTAAGCTAAATTCAAACGCCACATCTGAGCCGGTTGCTTTCTTAACCAAACAGTTAATAGCGTACTAAAACCAACAGCAATTATCGTGAACAACCATCGTTGCCACCCGCCCGCATCACTCAAAAAACTGAAAGCAGCTCCATAATTTCGCAAGTAGGTAAAATTAAAGAAAGGCAATAACTCTACCGATTCACGCAGCTCAAAATTAGACAATACCCATTGCTTAGACAGTTGATCGGCAATAAACACCAATACCACCACCCAATACCAACGCAAGCCACTGTCTTTCCAGTTAGTTGGCATTAATCAATCCTTCCCAATCTAAAATTTATTTTATCAATGCTTTAAAAATATTATTTTTCAAGCATTGAAATTAGTTAACAGAAAAAACAACGGCTCCTCAAGAGCCGTTGCTTTTTTACTATTTAAGCGAACTGGCGAACTTCGCCGTCACCTTCAATGTTGGTCACACAACGAGTACACAAGGTAGGATGTGATTCAACTTGCCCCACATCTTCTCTGTGATGCCAGCAACGTTCACACTTTGCTGTTTCTGCTTTATGCAGACCTAACTTAAGCGAGCTCAACTCGGTATCGATAGCGTCTGTTGGTGCCGCTGACAACTCAAGAATTTGAGTCTTAGAGGTAAGCAATACGAATCGTAGTTCATCACCTAAAGTTGCTAGAACTGAAGATAGGGCTTCATCAGCGTAAAGCGTAATTTCAGCTTCAAGCGATCCACCGACCTGCTTTTCGCGACGAGCTTGCTCGATCACCTTGTTCACTTCAGCACGTACAGCTAATAGCTCTGACCAATACTCATCACTAAGATCATTCTCTGTCGTGACAGACTTAAGTCCTTGGAACCACTCTTGAGTGAATACGTATTTTTCACGCTCACCCGGTAGCAGTTGCCAAATCTCATCGGCTGTAAAGCTTAAGATTGGTGCTATCCAACGCACCATCGCTTCAGATATCAAGTACAGGGCACTTTGACAACTACGACGAGCATGACTGTCACTTTTAGCGGTGTACTGTCTATCTTTAATGATATCAAGATAGAAACTTCCTAGCTCAACAGAACAGAACTGCATGAGTTTCTGTGTCACTAGGTGGAAGTTATACTGCTCATACGCTTCAAGTAACTCTTCTTGCAGTACAGTAGCGCGACGAACAGCCCAACGATCCAAGGCGACCATATCTTCAACGGCAACCAAATCGGTCTCAGGATTAAAACCATTGAGGTTAGCAAGCAGGAATCTAGCCGTGTTACGGATACGACGATACGCATCAGCACTGCGGTTTAAGATCTCATCAGAGACCGTCATCTCACCAGTGTAATCAGTTGCTGCGACCCAGAAACGAAGAATATCCGCACCCAGTTTATTAGTCACAGTTTGTGGAGCAATAACATTACCCACAGACTTTGACATCTTGCGTCCTTTACCATCAACGGTAAAGCCATGAGTCAGCACTTGCTTATAAGGTGCTTTACCATTCATCGCAGTAGAGATCATCAATGATGACATAAACCAACCACGATGCTGATCGCTACCTTCCAAATAAAGGTCAATATCATGACCATGGAATTCAGGACGTGCAGCAACAACCGATGAGAAAGATGAACCAGAGTCATACCAGACATCGAGTGTATCGGTAACTTTGCGATATTGATCAGCTTCATCACCTAAAAGTTCTGCCGCATCAAGATCCCACCATGCCTGAATACCTTCTTGCTCAATCTTATTTGCAACACGCTCCATTAGTGAAGTGCTATCTGGATGCAGCTCTTCGGTTTCACGATGCACAAATAAAGCAATAGGCACGCCCCACGTACGCTGGCGAGAAATACACCAATCAGGACGGTTCTCGACCATTTTTTCAATTCGGTTCTGGCCCCAATCAGGGATCCACTGTGTTTCTTTGATTTCACTTAACGCTTGCTGTCTAAGGCCTTTTTGCTCCATAGAGATAAACCACTGAGGTGTTGCTCTAAAGATAATTGGTGTCTTATGACGCCAGCAATGGGGGTAACTGTGCATAATATTTTCAAACTTGATGAGTGCGCCTTTCTCTTCAAGAAGAGCAACAACACTGTCATTAGCCTTAAATACATGCTGACCAGCAAAGATTTCAGTGTCCGATTTATAAACGCCGTTATCGCCAACTGGGTTAGCCACTTCAAGTCCATACTTCTGACCAACGATGAAATCGTCTTGACCATGACCAGGCGCGGTGTGAACAACACCAGTACCAGAATCGACGGTAACATGTTCACCTAAAATAACAGGCACATCGAAATCGTAGAAAGGATGGTTAAATCGTAGTAACTCAAGCGCATCACCATTGACTTTGCCTAGCACTTTATGGGAATCAACGCCATAACGTTCCATGCATGACTCAACTAACGCATCAGCTAAAATCACTGTGGTGGTTTTATCGCCTTTAACAAACTCAACTAGCGCGTATTCGATATCACCAGCGATAGATAAAGCACGGTTAGCAGGCAGTGTCCAAGGCGTTGTAGTCCAGATAACCATAGAGGCAGGGCCACTACATTCATCTACGCCAAATTTAGCAAGTAGCGCAGCTTTATCTGCGGCGGCAAACGCAACATCGATGGCTGGGGATTTTTTATCTTCGTACTCAACTTCTGCTTCAGCAAGAGCTGAACCACAATCGGTACACCAATGAACCGGCTTAACGCCTTTGTGCAAGTGGCCACTTTCGATTACTTTTGACAAAGAGCGCACGATGTTTGCTTCAGTGCTGTAATCCATTGTTAGATACGGGTTGTACCAATCAGCAAACACACCAAGACGAATAAAGTCTTCACGCTGACCATCAACCTGTTTAGCCGCGTATTCACGGCATTTAACACGAAACTCTGCTGCACTAACTTTATGGCCAGGCTTACCCACTTTTTGCTCAACTTTAAGCTCAATCGGTAAACCGTGACAATCCCAACCAGGGATATAAGGGGCATCAAAACCTGACATTGTTTTAGATTTAACAATGATATCTTTTAGAATTTTGTTAACCGAGTGACCAATATGAATGCTGCCATTCGCGTATGGAGGGCCATCATGTAAAATAAAAGGCTTACGGCCAATACGACTATCACGGATCTGTTGGTACAGATTATCTTCTGTCCAAGATTTCAGCATCACAGGCTCACGATTAGCCAGGTTACCACGCATCGGAAACTCAGTTTCCGGCAAATTCAAAGTAGATTTATAGTCGCTCATTAATCCTATACCATTCATGTTTGCTAAGAATCTTAGCTTGCATCGCAGCCAAGTAAATCTTTGGCTTTGTTTGCATCATTGTTAATTTGTTTTTTCAACGCTTCCAGTGACTGGAAAGGTTGTTCATCTCGAATTTTCGCAACTAATTCAACTTCAATATTGCGCCCATACAGGTCACCATCAAAATCGAAAATGTGTACTTCTAATTGGCATTTTTGCCCATTAACCGTTGGCCTAAAACCAACGTTGGCAACACCATCATAAACGTCACTGTTATCCCAATACAACCTTACCGCAAATACGCCTCTCACAGGGCTCACTTTACGCTTCAAAGCGATATTAGCAGTAGGGAAACCGATAGTGCGCCCAATCTTTTCACCATGAGCGACTCGACCACTCAAGGTAAAAGGGTGACCCAATAATCGTCTTGCCTGTTCCATCTGGCCTTTAGCAAGTAGCTCCCTAATCTCTGTAGAGCTCACTCGTTTATCACCAAGAATGAAACTTTGAGTGCTGACAACAGCAAACTGATGCTTCTCCCCTGACGCTCTGAGCATATCAAAATTGCCCGTACGCTCCTTGCCGAAACAAAAATCGTCTCCGACAACTAAATATTTAACGCCGAGGGATTGCACCAACAATTTATCAATAAAATCTTCTGCAGGCATCTCGGCAAACTTAGCATTAAAATTAATGCACACTAAGCGGTCTATTCCGAGCTCTTCAAGCAAGACGATTTTATCACGCAAGGTACTGAGTCTAGCTGGAGCACAATCTCCCCTAAACATCTCTTGCGGTTGAGGTTCGAATGTCATCAAAGTCGCCGGCACATTCAGCTGTCTCGCCTTTTTCACGAGCTTTGAGATAACTTCAGCATGCCCACGATGTACCCCATCAAAGTTGCCAATGGTGAGAACACAACCGTGATGTGCTGGTAAAATATTGTTTATACCGCGGATTAGTTCCATTGCATTACATAACTAGCGAGCCTAAGTGGGCGGATTATATACCAGCTGACATTGATTATCAGCAATGATCTTACTTGGTATTGTCTCAAACCGTTATTTACAGACCCGTTTTAATTTTCCAGGGGCGAATTCCCAGCACTATCATGCTGATCAAATAACTCCCTACGCCTGCACCAATCAAGGCTAAAAGTGTTAAGGCTCGCTTTGTGAACACTTGTTGCAACCAAATATCTTGACTCGGTAAAAGTTGAATTAAAACGGTGACCATCACTATACAAGATAGCATCGCTTTACCAAAAAAGAGTCCGGTTTGCTTACTGACGGTGTAAACCTTCGCCTTATGCAAGCCACGATATAACAAGGCTGCATTTAATAATGCCGATAGAGAAGTCGCAATAGCCAAACCAACATAACCAAATGGGACAGCAAAAATGATATTTAACACCATATTACTGACCATCGCGATAATCCCATAACGCACTGGCGTTTTGATGTCCTGCCTTGAGTAATACCCTGGTGCGAGTACTTTAATGAGCATAAAACTCAACAATCCACTCCCGTAAGCCATCAAGCTATAAGAAGCCATTTCAACATCATCAGCAGTAAAAGCGCCGCGCATGAACAGGACCATTAACATAGGTTTAGCGAGTAAAATTAGGCCACACATAGCCGGCATGCCCAGTAACAGAATCGCCTTAATTCCCCAATCCATGGTTTTTTCAAACCCTTTACCCTCATCATTCACATGTTTTTTAGATAAAGCGGGCAAGATCACGGTGGCGATGGCAATACCAAACAAGCCTAGAGGGAACTCTAATAATCGATCGGAGTAATAGAGCCAACTGATTGATCCCGTTACCAGATAACTGGCAATGATGGTATCAAACAACAGATTGATTTGTGACACTGACACTCCAAAAATAGCAGGGAGCATCAAGGTGCGAATTTTAACGACTCCAGGATGGTGCCAACCCCAAGATGGCTTAACTAGCGCCTTTTCTTGAAATAAAAACGGGAGTTGAAACAAAAACTGAATTAACCCACCCGCAAACACCCCAATAGCAAGGCCTAATTCAGGTTTTTCAAGCTCTGGTGACAAGAAGAGTGCAGCACAAATGATGGCTATATTTAGAAATACTGGCGTAAATGCTGAAACAGCAAATCGGCCTCTCGTATTGAGAATAGAGCCAGCCATTGCAGTAAAAGTAATAAACCACAGATAAGGAAAAGTGATCTTTAGCAAAAGAGAAGCAAGTTCAAACTTTTCACCGCTGGGTTCGTCATTCAGCCAAGCAACGAACCAGCCGTTAGCAAACAAAGCCATGATTACCGGGGATGCAATAACACCGACTAAGGTCACAATACTCACCAAAACACCTAAGGTGCCAGTGACCTTTGAGATAAGTTCCCTTACCTCCTCAGCAGTATTTTTTTCTTGGTACTCAGTAAATACGGGAATGAAGGCCTGTGCAAAAGCCCCCTCGGCAAATAATCGTCTTAAAAAGTTGGGGATTTTATTTGCTAAAATAAACACATCGGCACCACTGCCTGCGCCCATAAGATTAGCAATAACCACATCCCTGACTAATCCCATGACGCGAGAGACTAAGGTCATGACACTCACGATGATGCCTGACTTAACTAATTTTTTACTCAAAATATGCCCTGAATTGTACCTAGAACTTTAGAAGAGTAGTCTCAAAAATATGATTTTCCCCTATCACCTTCTAGCTATTACTGTTAGAATCGCGCTCCATATTACACGAGTTAGGTTGGAGATAGCTAAGCAGGTTGAATTTTTTTATCTTTAAGATAAAGATTCAACTATTGTCATTGACAAAGTGGCAATAGTGAGGCATATTCCCGACCTTTAAAATATCTAACCCTATTTAGGAGTTGCACCTTGGCTAATAGCAAGTCTGCAAAGAAGCGCGCGCTTCAATCTGAGAAGCGTCGTCAGCACAACGCTAGCCGTAGCTCAATGTTACGTACTTACGTTAAAAAAGTAATCGCAGCAATCACTGCAGGTGATCACGCGGCAGCTACTGCAGCTTTCGCTGTAGCACAACCAATTGTTGACCGTATGGCGACTAAAGGTCTTATTCACAAGAATAAGGCTGCTCGTTATAAGTCACGCTTAAATACTAAAATCAAAGCACTTGCTGCTTAATTTTTAGTTTTAAAGCAAATGAAAAAAACCGACCTTGGTCGGTTTTTTTATGCCTGTTATTTGGCTTACACATCACCGTTATCAAAATTGAGGCAAAAAAATAGAGAGGCAAGCCTCTCCATTAGTCATCTGTTGTGTCGCTTTTATCCAGTCATAAACCAGCCGTTAGTAAATAACAATCATGTACTAACAACAGACCTTAGCTTTGTTAAGCAACTGTCTGCAATCTATCACAATAGATGTTATCAAGTAATTTAATGATTTCTGCAACTTCCTTGCTCTTCAACGAATAGTAAACCGTTTGAGCTTCCTTGCGAGTTTCGACTAAATTATCTTTTCTTAACCAGGCTAAATGTTGCGACAAAGCAGACTGGCTTAAACCCAGCTTCTTATTCATGTCGCCTACACACATCTCTCCTTCACTCAGTAAATAACACAAAATGAAAAGACGACGTTCATTAGCCAAAGCTTTCAACATTACGACGGCATGATCTGCACGCTGTTGCATTAATTCAATATTCATTAAAGTCTAATTCTCCTAAAACAATCCCCGCCACTAATATAGCCTTGCCTTACAGATATAGTCGGGACATAAAGCACACTTTTTGCTAGATTGTTTTCAAAAATGGGACATAAGTAATAAAAACAAAGGAAACTTATGAAAAACGGCCTACACATCTTACTCATAACTTGTCTTTCAGGTTCACTTTTAGCCTGTCAGCAAACACCACCCAACTCTAAAAACCTTCAAGTTTCTAGTCAATTACAACAAGATGCACTCTCCTCGACCTTGGCTTATGACTTGGTAGAATCCTTAACGGTAGAAGTTGGCCCTAGATTAGCGGGTAGCGACAAAGATCTGATTGCGGTTCAATGGGCTGAGGATAAATTAAATCAATTAGGTTTTGATAAGGTTTACAAAGAGCCAGTAAAGGTTCCTGTATGGCATCGAGGCAGCGCCGAAGCTACCGTGGTAGCCCCTTATCCTCAAGGTTTAGTCATTACCGCTTTAGGAGGCAGTGTTGCGACTCCTACCGAAGGGATCACCGCTCCAATTGTACGCTTTGAGACACTCGCAGCGCTAAAGGCCTCACCAGCAGGTTCATTAGAGGGGAAAATAGCCTTTATCGATCATAAGACTGAGCGTCACACGACAGGCAAGGGTTATGGTAAAACCGTCGGTGGACGTTCAAAGGGTGCAGTAGAAGCGGCATCTAAAGGAGCGCTAGCCATCGTTATTCGCTCCATTGGCACAGATCACGACAGAATGGCTCACACTGGCGCCATGCGCTACCAGGACGATGTACCACGTATTCCTGCCGCAGCATTATCCTCACCGGATGCTGATCAACTTAACTTGATGCTAAAACGAGATGACAATGTTGTTTTGCAAATCAAGATGTCACCGCAAAGTCATGGATATGCCACCTCTTACAATGTGATTGCAGAGATCACCGGTTCAAGCAAGCCTGATGAGATTGTGCTTATCGGCGCACATCTTGACTCATGGGATGAAGGCACAGGTGCGTTAGATGATGGCGCCGGAGTCGGCATTGTGACAGCCGCAGGAAAATTGATCCAAGACTTGCCTCAAAAGCCAGCGAGAACCATCCGAGTGGTACTCTACGCAGCCGAAGAGCTAGGGCTTATTGGTGGGAAGGCTTATGCAAAAGCTCATCAAGATGAACTTGCTAAGCACTACATAGCCGCAGAATCAGATTTTGGTGCCGGCCTCATTTATCAAATCGATTACCGCGTCGCTACACAGGCATTTGAAGCCGTATTAACACTCAGTGCCCCTATGGCATCTAACGGTGTCACTATGGGCACTAACACCGCCTCTGGTGGCCCTGATGTCTCAATGCTGCCCAAGCAAGGCGTGCCAGTTGCATCATTAAGACAAGATGGCCAAGATTACTTTGACTATCACCACACCCCCAATGACACACTGGATAAAATTGATCCTGCAGCGCTACAGCAAAATGTCGCCGCCTATGCACAGTTTGCCTATCTAATGGCTCAATCAGAAATTGAGTTGCGCCCTTTGGCAACGAAGTAGATTTTGCTAAATAGCTGTTTAGCGATCAGCTGATTTAACTTTAAGTTTCAAATGAAACTAGATGACATTTACAGTTAACTTAGTTGGTATTTGAAGGTTCGCTTTAAAGTGAACCTTCATTTTATCTATCACCAGCAGTCATACTGCCCCCCTTGTTACTCAGAGTAGAATCAAGTTTGTCGTCCTTCTAATGAAGAAAGTTACATTTACTTATTTAGCTTCTGGTTGAATTTGTATTGGGGGATGTGTCTGAAGGTATCACCTTCATCGCTGTTTATTGCCTGCCGCAGGCTTATGTGCAAGTAATCTCTCGGTACGCTGTAAACCCATCCGTGGGCGCTCTACGATTTCATCCCTGAAATCGAAGTCCTCGAGCTCACTTACACCT
>OJDH01000387.1_pt1 | contig 20342 bp, 17 predicted proteins | sample 1592761 | NCBI WGS metagenome assembly OJDH01 (sample SAMN05416855, study PRJEB24817) | seawater metagenome | isolation source: Sea water | place: Canada:Atlantic | collected 2013-11
CACTATCCTCTTCGTCGGCAGCGTCAGATGTGTATAAGAGACAGTTACAGAGCCGCCCATTTATGCCATAAATAATCTATAAGACTAAACAGCCCTCATCCGTTCCAAAATTTTGTCAGCAACACGAAATGCATTGGCGTAAATAGTAAACGTAGGGGTTACAGAGCCGCCATTAGGCATAAATGAGCCATCGGTGACATAGAGGTTATCGCAATCATGCACTCGGCAATTTTTGTCCAATACTGAGGTTTTAGGATCATCACCAAAACGACAGCCACCCGCCACTAAATTCGAAGTGGGCTGGGTAAATACATTACCCCAAGCTTCATGAGCGCCCATGGCTTTCATCACTTCTACGCCTCGATCAACCAGATATTGTGCCACCTTCTCATCATGGGGGTGAAAACCCGCCCTGACCTTAGCAACACTCAGCCCCCAGCGATCTTTCTCCTGTGTATCCAGACTGACATAACATTCATCATTGGTTAGCCAATCACAGAAGACCTCAAACTTGAAATCTTTCGATTGCGTAAAGTGAGATTTGATTTTCTGTTTCAGTGGAGTACCCCACAGCAGGTTTTCACCCTGCCATTTCAAGCTAGATGTTGCTCCGGTAGGCGATGGCGGATCGAACACAAAATCCAGCGTACCGCCCTTTATTGGTTTGTCTGAAACCGCACTATCATCTATTTCATACCAATCTTGCAGAGCACGATTAAAGAAAGGTCCGCGAATCTTAAGTTGTTTGGCCTCTAATTCTTTCAGCTTATCCATCTTAAACACACCATGGCCAGTTCCCCCTGCGCAGCAATGCAGGTTCTTCCCCACCTGTTGATAGCGATTACCGATCCCATTTGGATGTTTGACTCCAGTGCTGCTCAATAGCAAACGTGCACTCTCGATGGAATAACAGGCCACGACAAACAGCTTGGCCGTGACACGTTTTGAGCTATCCCCATCGGCTAGGTCAAAATAATCTGCCGAGGTGATGTTTCCTGACTCATCAGTATTGAGACGATAAACCTTAGCCTGAGTCACCATCTCACAATGACCGGTTTTCACAGCAGAATCTAATAAGGCAGCCCTTGAGCTGGCTTTTGCGCCAGAATGACAACCGTAATTGCCGCAATAACCCGAATACTCACAACTGAGTCGACCATTAAAAGGAATAGAGAGAATACCGCGGGCCATCGGCAATGGATGAAGCTTTAAACTCTTACAAGCGATATCAAAGCGCTGAGCGACCGGATGCTCAGCTGTCGGCGGGAACGGAAAGTCCTTGGTTGAACGAGGCTCTAGCTGTGGATGATTAACCACCTTGCCAGACACGCCAATCACTTGCTCTACCTTTGCGTAATAGGGCTCTAACTCATCGTAGCTAATTGGCCAGTCGACATTATTTGCGCCTTCAATAGCGCCATATTCCGACACCAGCCTAAAGTCTTGTGGCTTGAGACGATGAAAGTAGGCACTCATAAAGTTAGTGGCACCGCCAACAATATTACCGCCCCAAAACTGCGACGTAGTATCCGATGACCAGCTGCCATCACCATTGGGTTCTTCAAGAGTATGACGCTCATCCTTAAACTGAGAACGGAACACGCTGTGACGACCTAACTGCTCATCTTTAAAAAAGTCTTCCTCTTTAAACCACTTGCCCTTTTCCAGCACCCCAACCTTAAATCCAGCTCTGGCAAGCTCATAAGCGACGGGACCAGCCCCTGCGCCGCTACCCACAATGCAGATATCAAACTGTTTGCTACTTTTCATCAAGGTTCACCGAACTGAAATCTAAATAGGTTTTGCCTTCCACTGGGCGCGGGAATCCCGGCTGGTGCTCCAGCCATTGCCAACCGATGCCATCAGTGTTTCCACCATAAACAGGGTCTAACGTCAGGGATTCCAATAAGTAATAGAGCAATAAAGAGAGCCAGTTTTCACCCGCGCTGCTTTTTGATATTTGCATAAGCACCGCATCTTGCTCACTAGCACCTAGCTTAATGAAACTGCTCCCTTGAGTGGATTTAGCCAACTCCTCAAGCCAACCCACGCCCTGTAAAATAAAGGCTTTGTCACCATCGGCTTTGTTATCGGGATCTTCTAGCGCCCAAATCAGATAACGAAATGCGTTGAGATCCCTAGCCGAGGGCCCGTCACAATCATCGGGAAACAGTTGCATCTGCACCGCTTCAATGACGGCTTGCGCATGGAAGCTAAAATCCTCCTCACTGCTAACGGTTTCAGCTTCCACCTTATCAGCCGCAACCACCACACTAGGTTTTGCGCCAATCAAGCTTAATAACAGCGCGGCTGCGCCAGTCTGCCTTAAAAAGGCCCTTCTATTGACTCCACAGCTATATGCACTGACTCGCTCTGGTTTGTTCGAGCCGGACTTCAATCCTTTATCGGTTAACATACACTTTCCTTGCTGCACCCTTTATGGGTGATAAGCTCTTGTGCAACTTGTGGGGATATCTGGTTCCACTCAACAATATTGGCACTCAAAGTATCCGTGATACCGTCGACCTGTCTGATCACACCATTGATATCAATCAGAAAACTAGTTGGCGTGCCGACCACACCGTAGCGATGCGTCACCTCAGCATCATGATCAAATGTTATCGGGTAATTCGTCGAGAAATGAGATTGAAACTGAGCAATTTCAGGTAATGAGTCACTCCAGCTGGTATTTATCGCTAGCAGCTTTACCTGCTCACCAAACTGGCTTTGTATTTCAACCAATTTAGGGGCCTTCTTCATACACGGACCACACCAAGTATTCCAGAAAACAAGGTAAACCGATTTATCTCCGTGATAATCACTCAAATTAAATTCGCTACCATCGAGCAGTTTGAGAGCAAAGTCAGGCGCTTTATCGCCCACAGATAAAGGTACTGCAATCACTTTGGTGCAGATAACACCTAATGCCAAAAGTAAGCTAATTTTCACTCTAAGGCTCTTTGTGTTCACCCTTACTACCTCGATATTTTTCAATAAGAACATGTATTAGCAGACCGTAAGCATAAGTAAAACAGTTCAAGATAAATCAGTTTTGCATCTTTTATTGATTTAGAACAATTTTATAGCAGCCACATAGACAAGCCACATCAAGCACGGAGCATTTTGCTGTCATAGAAAAGGGACAACTAAAATTCTGATACAAAACATCGCCATTGGCAACCTTTTGCTACGCAAGGAAGTTTAAGCTAACCTGATGCTGTTAAAGACTAAAGTCACTTATATTAACAAAAACATAAGAGAGCGATATGAAACGAAGGTTAGGGCTAGCTTTCTGTTTATTAATCATCATAAGTGGTATCGCTTATGACACGCTATCGCCTCAAGTTATTGTCCTCAACAAGTCAGATAGAAACTTCTATCAAGTCATTTTTAGTCTGCCAACGAATCAGATAACTTTCGAACCCATCACCGCAGATAGTCATCAGACCATCTACTTTTCACCACAACAAGAAATCGGTATTGTCACCTATCAGCTAATGTCGACTAATGGCCTTCTGGTGGCACAAGGACATGTCGAATATCAGTTTGATGACGTGAGCTTATCTCAGTTGGGCACGAGGCTCAGTTTAACCATCGATGAGCAATATCGAGTCAGTTTTAGCAGTAACCAGAATTGATTGAGTTAGGCAGCTGCACTCAATAGCTGAGCAGAGTTGAATGGAGCATGGCAAATCTTCATAAGCGTTCCAGACACAAAAAAGCCGATACGCAATCGTATCGGCCATCTCATTGGTTTATGTCAATCGAAGCTATATCGCTAAGCGATTAAGCGAACAACATGCGCACCCACATGCCAGGCAAGCTCGTAAAACCTGTGGTGTAATGTTTCAACTCACCATCTTTAAACACCATCAAGGTGGGAGTGAGTTGAACTGACCAGTCTCGAGCAACCTCATTATCACTGTCGTTGATGGTTTCAAACTCGTAGCCTTTATGGACAAGATACTTTGTCATCTTATCATCGGGGCCTGAATTCATTGCCACTGTGACCACTGGGTACATACTTGCCATGGTATCCACCGCCGGACTCACAAAGTTACAGACAGGACACCAACTCCCCCAAAAGTAGACTAATACAGCCTGATCTTGGCTGAGTGTATCGATATCGATATCGGTTCCTGACAGTGTAATGCCTTTGAGATCTGGCAAATTATCCCTAGGAATATCTTTACCACGCCAGATATCCATGGCGCCAGTCACGACAATGGCAAACAGCGTAAACAGCGCTATCTGTTTAAGCCAGCCAAGAGCACGCTTTAAAGGGGTAATAGCCTCGTTATCTTGCTCCGTCGGCTTTTCATTATCGACACCACTCATTAGCCTTTGGCCTCTATCATGTCTTCAACTTGCTCTTTTAATACATCATAAGACACTAAACCAGGAATGATTTTGTCGCCAAAAATCATGCTTGGAGTACCACCAATACCTAAGTTTCTCATCAACTTAATATTGTTATGCACCATTTCATCGACCCCAGCATCAGTCTTCCCTAACCACTGCTCAGTACCGGTCAATTTGGCCACTTGAGCAATCGACTCTGCATCCAGCCGACGTGGACTCGACATCAACATATCCTTCAATTTGATGTACTTCTCTGGTTCATTGAGCCAGACCGTTTGCGCTAACTCAACCGCCATCTTTGAGCTTTCCCCTTGAAGCGGCACCATCTTGACAATGATTTTAAGTTGTGGGAATTCCTCGATAAGCTTATTGAGAGACGGCTCTATCTTCTTACAATAAGGACAGTTAAAGTCGGTAAAATACACCATTGTTAACTCAGGATTTTCAGCCCCTTTCCATGGGTCACCCTTAGCTTCATACATGGCTGTATGGTTAACACTTAAGGCATTTGTTTTTGCAGAATTTACGCCTTGTTGCTCTCGAGCCTGCAGGGCAATGATGGCTTCTTTAAGTAAGTCAGGATCATTAACCAAAACATCTTTAATGATGGCGCGAACATCTTGTTGTTGCTCAGCATTCAAACTCGTCACCCCAGCTTGTGCCGATGGGATAAAAGGTAACTGAGATGAGATCAATAATATCGATGCTGTTAGTCCTGAGACAGCCAACATCTGTATCTTACGAAATTGAAAAATACGATTTACCCAAGACACCTTTTTACACGACGACTTAGCCTTTGAACCTGCTTTTTCATTTGAAAATAACGTCATAATAACTCCGGATTTGTAGCAGTGATTAAGCTCGAAAGTTAATCACTGTCTTATTCTATTTTGCCTACCGAGTACTCACTATCGAACAAACATCAACCTAGACAGGCAGTAAAATAATATTGATAAACACCTACACATTGCCTATCTCGTAGATGCACGCTCTATGGCTGCTAGCACATCTTTTGTCGATAAAATAACGGGAAGCTCAATGCCATTTGGCGCATTGGGACCGTAAACCACGTTAAAGGGCACCCCAAAACGATTATGGCTCTGCAAGTAGTCGGTAATGTGCTCAGAGGGCGTGGTCCAATCCCCAATCATTAATACCATATTGTCCTGTTTAAGGGCGCTATAGACGGGATCCTGCAATATCACCCCAACCTTATTGGCCTTACAGGTAATGCACCAATCTGCAGTCACATCAACAAATACGGTTTTCCCTTGTGCAACTTGTTCATTAATCAAGGCTTCACTCAATGGCGTCCACTGCAGATCTGTCGGTAAGGTTTTAGCCCACTGCTCAGAAGTCATAAATGCGCTCACTGCGGCCAACATCAGCGTGATGCTAAACGTGGCAATAACAGCAGCAACACCTAGAGTTTTACCCATAAAAATGAAGAAGGAAATCAACAGAACTGCGGCGGCAGCAAATAGATAACTCACCGCGATAAAGCTGCTCAATAGGCTAATCAGCCACAAACTGGTGATCAACAACAGGACAGAGAAAACAACTTTAACCACACTCATCCAGCGTCCAGGTTTGGGGAAGTAACCCGCCACCTGAGGAAAAGCCGCAACCACTAACCAGGGCATTGCCATCCCAAGAGCTAAGGCGGTAAATATCACCAATAAACTTAGGGGGTCGGCACCCAATGCGAACGCCACTGCCGTACCTAAAAATGGCGCACTGCAAGGCGTAGCAAGTAAAGTCGCAAACATGCCTTGTAAGAAGTGACCACGGTTATTGTTGCCTCCAGTGGTTGCCAGCTTGGTCTGAAAACTAGACGGCAGATTAATCTCAAAAGCCCCTAACATGTTCAGTGCAAATACAGAGGTCACTAGTGCCATAAAGCCAATAAACCAAGGGTTTTGGAACTGCACGCCCCAACCAATGGCTTGCCCCGTCAGCTTTAACACTAAGATAAAGCCTGCGAGCAACCAGAAAGAGACCAAAATCCCCAGTGCAGAGGCTAGAAATTGCTGACGGATCTGATTCTTCTGCAGATCAGGCGCCGCAACCACTGAACTCAACTTCATTCCTAACACAGGCAATACACAAGGCATCACGTTCAGAATGAATCCCCCCAGTAACGCAAACAATAAAATGGTCAATAGAGAGTTGCCTGAATCGATAATTTGAGTCGTGTTTACAGGTGATAAATATTCGATTGCATGATTGCTATCAACCACAGTAATGTTTAAGTTTTTATCCAGTAACTCAGGCTCACCCAGCCAGCTTTCACCATCAAAAATAGCCACAAGCTGCTGTGTACCGTCTTCCTTTTCAACCTTGTGAGTACCGACTAACTTAAAGGCAGTATCGGGCTCACCATCGATAATTATCTCCGGTCTTTGCCATTGTTTGTCATCCAAAGTGACTTCAAGTTGCGACTTTGCACTATCCCAACCTAACCCAATACTATCAGCAGACTGCGCTTGAGTTAATTTCAGTGGCACCTTCGATACCGCCTTGTTATAGGCAAACATCGCGTCACTGTCCGCTTTGAGATCATTCGGAGTAAAATCGAGGTTAATCTCATAATCCGTAAGCACACAGATGGTAGTACAAGAAGATAAGGTGAACTTGCCATGCAACTGGGTGTTAGCCGACAGGTCATCTAAGGTCAGCAGTAAGGGAAACATCACCTCACCTTGGTAACCAAAGGTTTGCATGCCTAATAGTGAAAACTTGTCAGGTGCAGGCCAAGACCATTCAACGTGATTTAAATTAGTCGACTTGTCCCACTTTATGCTGGGAGCAATACCGCCCTCACCAGGCGTACGCCAATAGGTTTTCCAATCACCATCAAGCTTCACTTCCAGCACGGCAGGCAAGGTTTTTGTGACAGGATCAAGCTCCCCTGTCAGCATAAGCCGGGTCTTAACCGGTGGGTGATTAGGATTTTCTATCCAACCCGTTGTTTGAGCGAATACAGAGCTGGACAGCAGGATTAACCAAAACCCAACTATTATTTTTAAATGTTTCAATGCTTTCTCCAACATTTATACTATTGAAAACAAGAGAATAAATATCATACATCCACCTTGAACAAGATGAATATTAATACGCAAAATGACCTCACCTATTGAACAGTAATAAATGAGTAAATCAAAGACTTTTTAAATTAATAAAGAGGAGTCAGCATTTATTCCTGAAAGCGGCAAAATCGTAGATGTATTCGCCGAATTTTGGACTGTTGACGTGACACTGGAAGGAGGTAAGAGGATCGGGTCAAAACACAGATTAACGTTAAGACAAAGAGCAAGGTTAGCGGTACAACAGGGCTTTCTATGTCGATACACAGACGCATCGACTTTTCTGATAATTCACAGCTTTTAAATTCAAAGCCATCTAACTCACTGATGTCGGCAGCGCTTTCGCTCAACACGCTAACATTGCCAGAAAAAGGAGCCGCAGACAGCGTTTTCACCGAATCACTATTAAGAAGACGGTTTAACATGCCACTGTTTTGCGTTAAGCAAAAAAGTGTCAATACGGTAAACACGAGTACCGTCCAACTTCTTGCTTTTCCTGGTTGTCTGGCAAACATCTTCAGTGTTCAAACTCTCTATTAGTTAATTTCAATCGCATTCCAACGAGCCTCGACTGATAAGACCGGATAGTACTGGAAATAGTTCATCAAAATTGAAATATTTATCGCCGAAGTCACTCAATAGAATAAACAATCATCGATTGCACATTTTTCACGCTTGCCCTAGTTTAAAGAATTAAATGCCAAAATAATAAAACGACAATTAAGGAACAGGTATGAGCAAGCCTATTATTGCAGACAATAAACCTACAAAAGTCGAACTTACTAAGGGTCAAGAATACTATTTCTGTGCCTGTGGAAAATCTCAAAGTCAGCCATTTTGCGATGGTTCCCATGCAGGCACATCATTTAAACCTAAAGCCTTTACCGCTGAGCAAGATGGTGATGCGTTTCTGTGCGCTTGTAAGCACACCGCCAACGCCCCCTTCTGCGATGGCAGTCATAAACAGTTCACCGCAAGCCAGATAGGCAGTGAGGGGCCGGGAATCATTAATGTCGCAAGCAATAACGCTTCCCCTGCTGCAAAGGCAACAATTGAGGAGCCCACCGTCGAGTTTATCCATCAGCTCGCTCGAGATGGACTGTCTAAACTCGGCCATCACGGCCCGATGACTTCCATGGGGGTTCCTAGACACTTGCTTCCTCATTGGGATGATCTGCAGATCATGACCGCTCAGATGGCGACTAAGCCTTTGCTTGAAGATCAGGCTGTTTCAACCGAACTCATCATAGGGCCAGAAGCTCGCAAGCCACTTAAACTAAAAATCCCCCTGTTTGTCTCCGACATGAGTTTCGGTGCACTTTCAGAAGAGGCCAAAACCGCGCTGTCTATTGGAGCAGAGCTTGCTGGCACCGGAATATGCTCAGGTGAAGGTGGTATGCTTCCAGAGGAACAAGCTGCTAACTCCCGCTATTTTTATGAACTTGCCAGTGCTCAGTTTGGCTATAAAGAGGAGTTGATGAGCACCATACAAGCCTTCCATTTTAAAGGCGGTCAAGGGGCAAAAACCGGCACCGGAGGCCATCTTCCTGGCATTAAAAATCAGGGCAAAATATCCCAAGTACGTGGCATACCAGAAGGTCAGTCAGCAATATCACCACCGACCTTCACCAACTTAAGTTCCAGTGCCGATTTTAAACGTTTCGCTGATCGCGTTCGTGAAATCAGCGGTGGTGTGCCTATCGGCTTTAAACTCAGTGCTAATCATATTGAGCAAGACATTCAATTTGCCTTAGATGCAACAGCCGATTACATCATTCTCGATGGACGCGGTGGCGGCACAGGTGCAGCCCCCGAGATGTTCCGCGATCACATCAGCGTACCCACCATTCCTGCATTGGCACGAGCGCGACGCTATTTAGATGAGCAAGGAGCAAGTGGACGGGTGACGTTAATCGTCACTGGTGGACTTCGCGTCCCCATGGATTTTGTCAAAGCCATGGCACTGGGCGCCGATGGCGTCGCTATCTCTAACAGCGCGATGCAGTCGATTGGTTGCGTTGCAGCCCGCATGTGTAACACCAATAATTGCCCCGCCGGGATTGCTACCCAAAAAGCAGACCTACGTCAGCGACTCAATGTTGAGAAATCATCCCAACAACTGGCCAACTTCTTCAATGCGTCGGTCGAGTTGATGCAAGTGATGGCGCGCGCCTGTGGTCATCATAGCTTGAACGACTTTAACAGAGACGACTTGGCCACCTGGCACAGGGAGATGGCACATCTTTCTGGTGTCAATTATGCGGGGGTCGGTTCAATATAAATGCGAGTCACAAGTGTTTAAACAATAGAGTCCTCAGCTTCAATTGAAGCTGAGGACCCTATTAATCATCAAGTCATTAAAGTGATAAAATACCAATCAGCATCATTAACTTAACCCAATCTTCTTCTGAGCACTTTGGTTGCTTGAACTAGATTTTTCAGAGCGGGTTCAACTTCATCCCAGGTACGAGTTTTAAGTCCACAATCTGGATTGACCCAAAGTTGGCGCACCGGAATTTTACGTGCAGCCTTTTCGATTAATGTCACCATCTCATCCACTGTCGGCGTGTTTGGTGTGTGAATGTCGTATACGCCGGGACCTATCTCATTTGGGTATTCAAAGTCTTCGAATGCCGTTAACAGCTCCATTCGAGATCGCGACGTTTCAATGGTGATCACATCTGCGTCCATGGCCGCAATCGCAGCGATGGTTTCATTGAACTCGCTATAACACATATGCGTGTGAATTTGCGTCTCATTGGTAACACCTGCCGCGCTGAGCTTGAACGCATCAACAGCCCAGTTTAAGTAGTGTTCCCAGTCCGATTTTTTCAACGGTAGGCCTTCACGGAAAGCTGGCTCATCGATCTGAATAATCCCAATTCCTGCATTTTGAAGATCGACCACCTCATCTCGAATCGCTAAGCCTATTTGTGTGGCTATCTGCTCGCGGCTGATATCTTCACGGGCAAAAGACCAATGCAAAATAGTCACAGGACCAGTTAACATCCCTTTTACTGGCTTATCCGTCAGACTTTGAGCATACTCAGCCCATTCAACAGTCATGGCTTTAGGTCGAGATACATCACCGTAGATAAGTGGCGGTTTTACACAGCGCGAACCGTAGCTTTGTACCCAGCCAAACTGAGTGAACCCCACGCCTTCTAACTGCTCACCAAAGTACTCAACCATGTCATTACGCTCAGCTTCACCATGAACCAGAACATCTAAACCTAACTTAAGCTGACGTTCAACCGTGTCTTTCGTCACTTGTTGCAGTTGGTCATTATAAAAAGTTTCAGTGATCTCGCCTTTACGCCAGCGACTGCGCAAGCCGCGAATCGCCGGTGTTTGTGGGAAAGAGCCTATCGTGGTGGTAGGCAATAGTGGTAACTTGAACTTCTGCTGTTGAATTGTTTGACGATGAGCAAACTCAGTTTCACGTTCATAATCATCGCTATTGAGCGCTGCAACGCGATCTATAACGTGCTTATCAGCCGCGGCTTCACGGGCTTCTCGCCTTGCAACACACGTCGCTAAAATGGCCTCAACTTCAGCTCTGTTGCTACAATTTTCTGGCGGACTAAGCAAGGTTTGTAACTGAGCTAACTCAGTGAGCTTTTGCTTAGCAAATGACAGTTGTTGCTTTAACGCAGGAGCAAGCTCGGTTTCAACATCAAGATCAACTGGACTGTGCAGTAATGAGCAAGAAGGTGCAATCCAAACACGTCCAGGAAGATCATTGACCAAGGGGCGGATGCGATCCGCAATGACGTCAATATCTGCGGCCCACACGTTACGGCCATTGATAACCCCTAAAGAGATCACTTGCTCAGCTTGCAGATTTGCTGCAAATACCGCGAGTTGTTTAGGTGCTGTCACCAAATCCAAATGCAAACCTGCAACAGGCAGAGAAGAGATTAATGCCTGATGATGTGCGACCGTGCCATAGTAGCTCGCAAGCAAGATGTTTATCGACGTGTCGCTTAGTGCTTTATAGGTTGACGCTATCGCTGCTTGCCAATCAGCTTCTAGCTCTAATGCCAGAATAGGCTCTTCAAGTTGAACCCACTCAACCCCTTGTGCACTAAAACGCGCCAAGATGTCTGCGTAGGTTTTAATCAGCTTTGGCAACAGAGAAAGCTTATCAAAATCACTGCCAACCGCCTTAGACAAGAATAAGTAAGAAACAGGCCCTAACAATACAGGCTTGGCTTGATACCCAAGTGCCTTTACCTCTTCCACTTCATCAAAGAACTGCTCAAAGGCCACGCTAAACTCTTGCTCGGCCGTCAATTCAGGCACGATGTAGTGGTAATTGGTATTGAAGTACTTCGTCATCTCACCAGCGGGAGCATCTTTCCCCGTTGGGGCACGTCCACGTGCAACTCGAAACAGGGTGTCTAGGCTTATCTTTCCCGACTGGCTCTCGCTTTCATCGCGATGACGTTCAGGAATAGCATTTAGCGTAGCACTGAGGGTAAGAACCTGATCATAATAGGCAAAATCTCCGACAGGCAGTAAATTAACACCCGCTTCAGCCTGCCACTTCCAATGTGTGCTTCGCAGCTCTTTAGCCACTAAAGCTAACTCAGCTTGAGTTAGCTCACCTCGCCAGTATTTCTCCTGAGCAAATTTCAACTCTCGCTGACGACCAATACGGGGAAATCCTAAACTTGCTATCTCGACATTTTGCATATTGTATACCTTTTGATTTATTATAATCAGAATTCAGGGTTAACGCGTCAAGGTGTCGATTGAGTGCTTATAGATCTTAAGCTCAGATATCATCAATTAACCACCTAGGCGTCTGGACGTCTAGAAGTTTATTGTGATAGTCTGTCCTGAGACAAGGGAATTGATTTCAAGCACAACATGAATATGATTCATGTCACTATGGGTAAAGTATATTATGATTGAGATTAGACACTTACGAACATTAGTAGCCCTAAAGGAGAGTGGTAGTTTGGCGGGTGCGGCTAAAAAACGTTTCGTGACTCAGTCCGCCCTCTCTCATCAGATCAAAGAATTGGAAACCAGAATTAACTCTTCTATCTTTATCAGAAAGAGCAAACCTCTCTCTTTTACCCAAGAGGGGGTCAGATTACTCAATTTGGCAGAGGAGATTTTACCTAAAATAATAGAAACCGAATATGATCTAAAACAGGGACTCAATCAGGAGGGAAGTCAGCTTAGAGTGGGTATTGAATGTCATAGCTGTTTTCGCTGGCTAATGCCTGTGATGGAGCAATTCAGAACATCCTCTCCACAAGTGAGTTTAGATCTTTCAAGTCGCCATCTTTTCGACTCACTTAATGCTCTTGAGATGGGGGATCTTGATGTAGTGCTAACCTCTGACCCTGTTCCGGGACAAGCTATTGCCTATCAACACTTGTTTGATTTTGAAGTTAAACTCGTGATTGCCAATGATCACCCATTAGCCAGTCTGACCCATGTTACCCCTCAACAGCTCGAAAGAATGCCCATCATCAGCTACCCAGTCCCCCTAGAGCGCTTAGATCTTTATCGACATTTTATGGAGCCAGCAGGAGTCAAAGCGGGCGAGCAATTAAGCTGTGATCTCACCATGATGCTACTGCAACGTATCGCCTGTAAAGATGGCGTCGCCGCATTACCAACTTGGTCAATCAGTGAATCTTTTGGATTGAATTTGACCTCGATAAAGTTAGGTCCAGAAGGACTTAAACGCCCTCTTTTCGGCGCTTATCGCAAAGACAGTACAAGCGCACGAGTGGCGCAACAATGGTTAACCTTGGTGGCAAAAGAGGGATTGGCAAAGCAGCATAAATTGAATTAAATAACAGTCAATTCAATCGCGATATCGAGCTGATAGGGCTAAAAAGTGCCGAGTTACAAATAAACTCTTATTACTTACAACTCGGCACTCTACTGTATTTATAACGGATTAAGTAACTGATTTCTCATGGACAATACACGTCTAAGCACTAATCCTGGTGAGTTAGGGTTGATGGTTTGACGCAAGTTATGCGCAATCATAAACTCCTCTTGTAACTCTTCATCTAGCCCCAGTGAATCAAATGCTTCTATGGTCAATGTCTGTTTCTGATTATCGATAAGTGACTTGATAATGCTCAGTGGGAATGATTCTTCAGACTCTGCATTTAAATAAGCGAAAGCCGTTAATGCAATGATTTCACCAAATACACTAAACAGAGCTAAGGTTTGCACCTCATCTGGATTGATATCAATCTCATGCATTTGATGCAGGCTATCAACCGCATTACTCGCGATACTTTCAGTTAACGCCCAATAACCCTGCACTAACTTCTTATAAGGTTGAGGCAGTTCATCAAGACGTTCCTTAAGATAAAAAGTGAATGCATAGCGGTAGATATTAACTTGACCAAGTCGGATCAGCGCATCCTTCAAAGAACGATTTTTAGTTCCACTGGCATCAGCATTCGCCGCCGAATTACTGCGCCACAACATGTGAGCAGCCAATGCGGGATCCGATGATACGATATCAATGACATTTCGAATGTCACCATCTGCAATAATGGCTTTTTTAAGTGGTATTAAAATACCACGACGACCAATCACTTGCTCTTCGTTACTGATGATCGCACGTACTTGAGTGAATACTTGATGCTCAAGATCTGTCATGGGCAATATAACCTAATTTAATATTATTCAAGACGCTAACTCTTATTAATGAATTTACCCATAAAAAGCCTATCAGGGTCAAGTTCATTTCTCGTAATTAGTGACTTTACCTCTTTTTCTACTTTAATTTGCCCTAGAGTCAACTCACCCACGCTTAATTCCCACAATTAAGGTTAATTTATACGATGGCTAAGTCATCCTTAACCTCAAATAAATATCCAAACCTTGGTTTAACAGTGGATGTTTAATAGCAAATCAGTATAAAGCGCCCGCTTCAAGCAAGCTTAAATGAATCGCTTCAGCCAACGCACGATAACCCGCCTGATTTAGGTGAACTGTATCAGATTTCATTGCTGGGCTTTTTAAGAGATCAGCCAATGTATCTTCAATCAGTATTAGATCATAGTTTTCGGCTAACGCAGAATACAGGTTTGCATCCGTCAAAAAGAGACTCTTTTGCGGCACAGCAATTAATATGACGGGGATAGAATGAGCCTTTGCCATTTCTATCATCTTCGCTAAATTAGCTTCAGTAATATCAGGATCTGTATTACGTAAAAAATCATTGCCGCCTTCGAGTAAAATAAGCAATTGCGGCGATGACTGTTCAAGCAAGCCACGTAATCTTGCTAAACCTTGAGTGGTGGTTTCACCAGAAACGCCAGCATTAATGACGCTCAGCCCCGTCAACTCTGATAACACAGCAGGATAATCACCACCCTCATTGGCGCCCTTTCCATAAGTCAGACTGTCACCAAAAGCCAAAATGTCCCCATTGGCTGAAAGTGGCTCAAGCTTCGGGCCTGAACAGCCTTGTAAAAACAAACAGACAATACACAGTAACCCCAGCCATCTTTTTGTCATTCTGACTCTTTCTCCATATTTTCTGTAAACTTTGTCAGTTCAAGATCGAGCAAAGAAAACTAAATTTAGCACGTAAAAAAGCCAGACTCTAAGGTCTGGCATTTTCAAACTGTCACAACCTACATCGAGAAAGGTATTTTCATCCCTCTAATAAGGCGAGCACGCGCAGCAAAAAGTCATCTTAGAATCGATAACTTGCTGTTAGACGCACCGCACGCCCTGTACCCGAGTAATAGCCACCGTAGTAAACAGCACTGGCATATTGTTCATCAAGTAGATTGTCGACACGAATACTGGCAAGCCAATTATCATGGGTATAATTAACGGCTAGATTCGATAACCAGTAAGCTTCTATTTTTGGAGTCGCGTTACTCGCATCGCCGCCTTCATAACGAGAACCCGTATAAACAACCTCTGCAAACACCTGCCAATCTTGAGTTAAATCAACACTGACATAACCACTACCGGTATTTTGAGCAACCCAAGCGAGGTATTTCCCCTCGTTAGCACCCTCAGTATATTTGGCATCAATATAGTTATACTCAAGACCAAGTTGGGCTGATTGAGTCACTTGCCAATCCCAATCTAGACTCGCTCCATAACGACGTGAAGAGTCTGCATTAACGTTAGCGCCAGGCCAGCTACCTTCAACAGGAGGCTTGGCATTTGAGTCGTAGAATATTTCATCTTCAAGATCTAAACGGTAGGCACTCAAACGCAATGAGTGAGATTTTGGTGTCCAATCCCAACCCGCTTCATAGGAGCGACCTGTTTGTGGTTTGAGACCAATCACATCATAGGGGGTAAATGCTTGCTCATCGACCTTAGCAAAACGGAAGTTATCGTCAGCACGAATATAGAATCTATTAGCTTGGCTTGGGCGATAATTAACACCCAGTTCAAAGGCGGTAGCATCGTTATTGAGCTCAATACCATTCGGGTATTTGTTCGCATCAGTCAGCTCGTCTTTAATATCACTATAGCGGCCACCAACAACATAGCTCAATGTTGAAGTGAGCGGCACATCAGCCTGCAGATACACGCTAGCTAACGTCTGAGTGTTATCTCGGTTGATATAACTCAGTGCATAATCTGCATCGCCTTTACTAATGTCTGCGCCGAAAATGATATTAACGTCACCATTATCGGTTGCGTATTTAGCGATGGCTTTTGGATTAAACTCAAACAAAGAACGTTTAATTTTACCTGCACTTCCATAGCTGACAGAATTAACGTCAGTATCGGAGTAATTCATATCCGCTGATAGTAACCATTGTGAATTTAGCTGAGTACGGTAACCCATTCTCACAGCCGTGGTCATTTCATGTTGCTTATCATCTGGGTATAACTTGCTTGCTTGACGAGGATTATTTTCAAACTCCTCTTTTGTAAGCGAACCAGCAAGTTCTCTCTCGTTGTCGTAATAACTTGTTTCAACAAAGAAGTTATTTTTACTAGTTTGATATTCTAGTCGACCAAGCACTGAGCTGGTTTCATTGGCATTATGCTCACGATAATTATCACCTTGGTTATAACTCGCTGCCGCATAGTAACGCCAAGCGTCATTAATGGCACCAGAGACGTCTCCTCTTCCTTCATAGGTATCGAAGCTGCCACCAGAAAGTTGAATGCTGCCACCGGTCGCATCAGGTGCTTTGGTTATAATGTTAATCACACCACCCACTGCTTGATCGCCATAAAGCACACCCGCGCTGCCATACATGATCTCCACACGTTCGATTTGATTAAGTGGAATGGCATTGATGCTAGGCGCCGCAATATCCATATTATTCAAACGACGTCCGTCAATCAAAATCAGTGTGTTATTAGCCGCTTGATCTGAACTAAACCCGCGCAGAGAAAACACAGCTCCAGAATTTGAATCAGAGATCTGAATGCCACTTTGACCACGAAGCACTTCGGTCAAGTTTACAGCCCCGCTCATCTCTATTTGCGCAGCATCAATCACATTCACATTCGCGGCAATATTAAGAGGGCTATTTTCACTACGACCAATCACAGTGATCACTTCATCGACACTGTTTAATGATTGAGACTCTTTAGTGTCAGCTGCCGAGACCACGGATGCAAACGGTAGGCTTAGAGCACTGCCAACAAGCACTGCTACTTTTGATAATTTAATTGACGTTTTATTTGATTTGTTATTTAAGAATGTACCCATTTTACCTTTAACTCCTGAAAGGAAAACGGGGCAAAAATGTCACGACAAAAATGAGTTCAGCCCAAGTATATTAAGCGCTCTATCGCATCTCGAGATCTGCCCGCCGAAATCTCAAAATCATCTAATGGGCCGGTCTCCGGACTTAGGCTATGCAGAGGTAACCCTAGAGGTCATCTGCGCAAGTTAGGGGGTTATTGCGCTTCTTTTCACAGATAAACGCGGCTAACTTTCACCTTTCACCGTTGCGGGGGCAGTGCCAGATTTTCACAGGCTTCCCGATTATCCTTCTCTCTCCCATAAAAATATCGACTTTATCATTAAGTCCAAGGAGCAGATTCAGGCACCACAAAAGATTGACTAAAAATGTATTACTATACGCCCACCAGCTGCTGATGCAGAAATGCGAGCGCGGCATTATAGACGTCTACATGGATAAAAGTCTAACTTTTGATTGACAATATCTTAACCAAACATCGAAAGTTAACGCTTTACAAGATGTTAGAGAGGCAAGCTTTCTACCTCCACATACCCATTACTGACTCAATCCATACGGAGCTATTGTTGCCATAAACTCGCGGTAGTTACTGGATTCTAGCGGTGGAGTATCCACATTAAAGACCTCACCCCGCATAGATTGATGCAGCAGGTACATGTCTTCATCACCGGATATCGCAGTGTAGTGGCCAATTTCGCCTCTAGGCTCTGATGAATAAGGGCCTGTATTAAACGGAGTTGATTTATGGGTATTTGGCATAAGTGAACAGCCAATAATCGCGCCATAACCAGTATGCCCATCCACCTCACTTTCACCCAACTTCTGATAGATAACCTCTCCTCGGCAGTTTTCCTGGTAACTCTCTGCAATCGAGTCGAGGAACTCTTCCGGTTCAAAGCTATCAGCTAATCCCTTAAATCCCTGAACACAAAACATCGAAGACCAGTCTCTAAGTTCATCCGACATCGGCGTGAATTCAGCCGCGTACATGTCATTTTCATTTTCAGAAAACGCCATTTTCCAATTCTTAGGGAGTGTAAAGCTAAGCTTTTGATCGAAAATAGACAGTTCATGATGATGAACAAGGGAAGGCGTTGACCCCGAGGCCGCATTGCTTCCTGCAACAGCTGAAGGGAGAACAATGGAACTCACTAATATCATGCTAATAAACAACGGTGTGTGACTTGATTTAACACGATAGCGAAACATATACCTATGCATCCTTGTTTAGGTTGGTTTAAACGTATTTTACCCTGAGCATAAAGCCGAGATAAAGCAGTTAGTTACAACTTTTGGATATATGTTAAATAAAACACTTGAAAAATAGGATTACATCTGTAATCTTATAGGTAAAGGATTACAACTGTAATCTTAGAGTAATGTAGACATGTTTGAGGAAGTGATATGAAAGAGATCAGTAATTCCGAGCTAGCAGTGCTTAATCTTCTTTGGCGTTCGTCTCCTTTGGGCTCATCTGAAGTGGTTGAGCAGCTTGCCATAAGCAACCAATGGCATGAAAAAACGGTCAAAACCTTACTCAATCGTTTAGTTAAAAAAGAGGCCGTTGGCTTTGAGAAGCAAGGGCGTTCTTATCGCTATTACCCACTTATCGAACAAAGTGAATATCAACTAAAAGAGAGCCAATCTTTCATCGAGAGAGTCTTTTCAGGCAAGCTCACGCCTTTGGTAGCAGGCTTTGCCAAAGAGAATAAGCTGAGTTCAGATGACATTGCAGAACTAAAGCAACTTATCGATAACTGGGAAGAGGAGAAACGATAATGTTTAGCTGGTTAATGGAACAAACCTTACTGGTTAGCTTAATTGCGATTCTTTTTCTTCTGAGTCACAAGCCAGTACTAAGGCTGCTCGGTGCTCACCACACCTATGCACTGTGGATGGCAATTCCGATGTTGTTATTAGGCTCCGCCCTCATCCATTTGGTGCCTAATTTATTATCAAGTTCTCGTATCGTACAGATTGAGCACTACCGAGTACTGGCAGATAACACATTAGCCAATACGGCGTTTTTTCTATCAACGCCTAACCTGCTAATCATCTGGTGTATTGGTCTAATAGTGATGTTATTTGCCATTGGTTTACAAGCCAGAAAACTCACACACATTATTGAACACAGCACGCCATTTGCGGCCTTAAATGCTCAGCTCCCAGTAATACAACATCCACGTATTCACTCACCAATGCTGGTAGGGCTGCACCGCCCTAAGATTGTTGTCCCCAGCGGATTTGAACAACTTAGCTCCAAGCAACAAAGCGCCGTCATTGAGCATGAGCAGTATCACCATCACAGAGGCGATATTGCGATCAATATTATCGCTTACGCCATACTCAGTATTTTTTGGTTTAACCCTATTTGCTGGATCGCTTACCGTCGCTTTCGAGACGATCAGGAATTGGCTTGCGACGCACAGATCACTGCATCAATGAATACCGATGAAAAAATAGCCTACAGCCGAGCTCTGCTGACTTACTCTCAGCAAGCCAGTATCGGTATGCTTCACACCCACTACGGAAATAAACACATACTAAAAGAGAGGATCTTAGAGATGAAAAAACAACATGGAAAAAGCACCTTAGCCATTATTGGTCTCACCCTTGGTTTAGGCTTTACGGGGTTACTGCTGAATCAACAAGTGCAGGCAGGCGATCATCAAAATTCAACTGAACAATCTGCTAAAAAACATGGACAAGATATCCGTCCGCTAACCCGCGTCGAACCTAAATACCCTATCGAAGCTGCAAAAGCGAACCAAAATGGTTATGTTCAACTTGAGTTTGATATTAGCAAAGCGGGAATGGTATCTAACGTCACCGTGATTAAATCATCTCCAACTGGTGTATTTGATCAATCTGCAATTACAGCCCTGCAACAGTGGATTTATAACAAATCTGCACATGGCGCAAAAGGCGCACAGGTTCAACTGGATTTTGTTATCGATGAGCCTGAAGCAGGTGTGGAACGTATCAAGGTCACAGCACATTAATATGAGACATTAACAATAAACTTACCTGTAGAGGTAACATTTTGGAAAGGGGCCGTGTTGCTCTTTTTCTGTATCTAGCGAAAGGTAAAAAAGAGTATCAGGTAATCAGCTTGGAATGGCACCTGAACGTAAAAATAATAAGGAGGCCGTAGCTAATGCCGGTAAGTTAAGCTTACTGGCATTTTTTATTCCTGGCGTATCTCTGA
>OJDH01000389.1_pt1 | contig 20087 bp, 19 predicted proteins | sample 1592761 | NCBI WGS metagenome assembly OJDH01 (sample SAMN05416855, study PRJEB24817) | seawater metagenome | isolation source: Sea water | place: Canada:Atlantic | collected 2013-11
AGGACCGCTAAACTCTCGCTGAGCGATCAAATCTTTATACTGATTGGTATAAAGCTGGATTCTGAAACAAGTTCAGAATGACGTCCACTCTCAACTTTGTACGTTAATCAAGTCACTCTCCCACCTCTGTGGCCTTCGGTTCTACTAAACTAAGCCTTTCAGTAACTGATTACGGTATGAACGAGAGGTTACTGTATTAACTATTCCACTGCTTCAAAGAGAGGCATTGCCCCTGCAAAATCACTCTGCCATTATTATCAGCGATCAGCTCCATCCACACAGCACCTTGAATAAACTGCCATTGGGTGTCGGATAGCTGAAATTGCTGGGTATCTTTAACTTGAATGGGTCCCATCGAGAGTTTGCGGCCCTTGTCATCGGTAATCCATAAGCTGGCAGCCTCATTGGATTCAGACCAAGGTTGAGTCAAATGTAAGGTCATCATCCATGGGGCATTTGGAGCATCGGTTTCCCGATGAACAGCCGCAGCTAGACTTGTCGTCGAATCATGGCCATTTAAAATCCCAACATAGCTGATAGGCACATATTCGGAGCTAACTTCACTTGGATCTTGTATCTGTAAAGTGAGTACCAATAACAACGACAGCGCTAACGCACCAGAACTTGCTCGCCAGTAGTTAACCTTTTGCCACCAGCGAACCGAGTGCCAGCCTAATTGAGCCTCTATTTTATTCCAGACTTGAGCCTTAGGAGGAACCTGCACTTGATTGGTGTGTAGCGATTGAAGCAGAGCTTCAACCATCAACAGTTGCTCCTCTAATTGCGGGATCTGTTGTAATAAGCTCGACATTCGCCTGCGTGCCCGATAGCTCATAGAACCACTAACATAGTGGTTGATAAGCAATCTTTGCAATTTTGGATCGTAGTATCTTAATGGGACACGCATTTTTGCATAAACTCCATTCCACGCCTTAACCAAGACTTAATAGTACCTAGTGGGTGCTCTAAAAGACTCACTAACTCGCCTTGTTCATAGCCGTAGCGATAACTCAATATCAGCACCTGACGTTGATTGTCTTTCAACTGAGATAAGCAATGATCTACTTTATTCAGGGTATTTTGACTCGATAATGACTCGCTGGCAGTTTCAATCTCAAATGCGATCTCCAAATCCGTCAACTGTTGAGTGCGGCGTAAGGATAAACGACGCAGATGATCCAGAGCGAGATGGCGCGCTATGGTATAACTCCATGTATAAGCCCCACTTTTATTTAAGTCATAGCGAGATGCTTGATTCCAGATCCGCACAAAGGTCTCCTGAAGAAGATCCTCTGCTAGCTGATGATCATGCATTAACTGCATCAATACGGGGAAAAGTCGTGGCGAAAGGCTCAGATACAAGCGTTTAAATGCCCCCCTATCCCCCATCGCTGTTCGTGCTAATAGGATCTCATCTGTCTCACTCAATGAAATAACTCTCTAATTGATGCCGCATATATTTAAAAACATTGGGATGAAACCTGCTATCGATTTCATCCTACTCGCTAACTTTCAATAAACTTTCCGTAGAAGGTAATGGGGATTTGCTGGTTTATCGATGCAAGTCCCATCACGTCAATCAACTTTTCGACCCCTTTATTCAACTCCAGTTGCTTAACATCAAGCAAAATAGGCGAAGTAGTCGAAACATAAATCGAACCATTTTGGCTTTTGACTAACTGTAACTCAGCCTCTAAGGGAATCGTCTTACCGTGTGCTTTTAATATCAAACCTTGTTTAATACGTAAAGGCTTACCAACGGCTAATGCGTTCAAATTGGCCTTCGTTATCTTGGCAGAAATCACCGCTTCTTGGTATTTTGATACCTCAAACACCCAATCTCGTAAACGTTGATCACGAATAGGGACTTGGGTGTCAACACTGGCAAGCTTAACCTTTAGCGTTAACTCTCCGTCATCAGAAACTGCACCTGATAATGTTTGAAAACGTGATTGTTCGGTAATACTGTTCATATTCGACAGCACTTTAGTCGATAAAAAGTTCAGCTCTGCCGACGATGGGGCTAGTGACCACTGGGCAGAAGCGTTCATGGAGATACATGACGCGATAGATAGAACTAACACTGTAAAAATAGGTTTCATAAATGACTCTCTTAATTAATAACTACCACTTATACGGCTAAGAGAGTTAGGTGGATGCAAAAAGATAAAAATATTTTTATTAAGCTTTTACGCTAAAAAACAAAATAGAGTTCAACTTTATCCAAGCTCACGCTTAATGGTAAGATATTTATATTGCTAGCAATTAAAGGTGACCAATGTGGAGCAACACCCTACCAATGCCCCGGCGCTATCGGGTCTCCTTGATCGCAATGAGATCAGAGCGAGCATACGTGCAGCAAGGCGCAGTATCTCCCCAGAGCAACAGACAAACTTAGGTCTACAAGCTTGTGCTCTGATGCTCTCAAAACTCGAACCTTTGACCATTAAACATCTGGCTATTTACCTCACAAATGATGGCGAGCTCGATACCAATCCTTTGATACAAGCACTTTGGCAACGCGGCATTAATGTTTACCTGCCCAGACTTCACCCTTTTAGCAAAGGTAACTTACTCTTTTTGGCTTATACCCAGCACACTCCCATGCAACGTAATAAACTGGGAATATTGGAACCCGTACTTGATATTCGCACTCTCATACCCGCAGAGCAGCTCGATGTGATCATTACACCGCTCGTGGCCTTCGATGGAACAGGAAATCGCATGGGAATGGGGGGAGGATATTATGACAGGACATTGGTTAATTGGGAGAAAGCGAGGGCACCTTTGCCTATCGGCTACGCCCATGATTGCCAACAAGTCGACCATTTACCTTGTGAGCATTGGGATATTCCATTGCCTATCATAGTGACACCGACAAAGCTGTGGTGCTTTTAGTCACACATTAATTAACAACCACTAAGGGCGTTTTTATACTCTGCGTGAGTTCATAATCCTGCAGGATTTTATCTAGGCTGCCGTCTTCTCGCATACTATCTAATCCCAAGTTAAACTCCTTGATTAACTGTTTGTGCCCAGAAATATTTTTAGAAGCGCCAAAGTGAAACACCTCAACACTCAATGGCTCCCCCACCTCTTCAAAAACGTTAGCGTACTCATCTGGCCCTGTACGAATAATGTATCGCGCTAGCTCCCGTCCTATCAAAACTAGATCAATACGCTTGAGAAATAGCTTCTTCATATTCAATTCATCAGAGCTGGATTCTTCGGTAGTTAGCTTGGCTTCAGTGAATACCGCTGGATTGGCATACCCCCTGCCTATGCCAATACGTAAGCCTTGCAGATCAGCGAGTGTTTGATAACTGATGTCACTGTCTTTACGTTTATAAAGAACAATGTTTAATGGGACAATAGGCTGTGAATACTCCGCCCACTGTTCGCGCTCTTTGCGGTACCAAAGCCCAACAATACCATCAGCCTTACCAGTTTTAACCAGTAAGGTGGCGCGAGTAAAAGGATAAAATTTATGTGACACGTTATAACCACGGCGTTGCAATGCCGTCGCCACAATATGGGCCACAGCCCCATTTTGGCTATAACTTTCGCTATAGAATGGTGGGTAGTTAGTCGACACAATATTCAAGGTTGGTTTGTTATCACCAGCAAGCACACTAGGAGTTAGCCAAACTAGCATCAAAACGAGTACATAAGCGCTCTTTAAACTCATTTCGTTATCCTCCTTGTCGTTTATGCCGCCACTCATAAATTATATGACACTTATTAGAAAGTCGGAGGTAAAACGACGCATAATGACATCACAATTAAGAGATATATAAATGAACCTAGGTATAATGCTTTTACGACATCTATTTCTTAAGGATTATGATGAAATTACAACTAATTGCACTTCCATTGCTGGCAATAGGCCTTTTGGCCTGCTCAGAACAGAAGCCCAACTCAACTGAAAACAAGCCGGTTTCAGAAGTTATTCAAAGTGATGTAAAGAATGAAGTTCCAGCAGCTGAACACGCTATTGGCGACAACAGCCAAAATTCACTTGATTGGAATGGCACCTACTCAGGCATTACTCCCTGTGCCAGTTGTGAGGGAATTAAAACCACTCTGTTCCTCTATTCTGACAACACCTATAAGCTTAATACTGAGTACCTAGGTGAAGAGGACAATCTCTTTACCGAAACAGGTAAACTTAAGTGGAATAAGAGTGGCGGAAAAATCACTCTCATAGCCCCCAATCAAAAAGGTCCTGACATGCAATTTTTAGTCGGTGAAAACCAGCTATTTATGTTAGGTAGCCAAGGGCAAAGGATCACGGGCGCACTGGCAGATAACTACCGATTGACCAAAGAAAAGTAACGTTTTCATACATCATGAAAGCAAATAAAAAGGAGCCAGTGAGCTCCTTTTTATTACAGTTTATACCTGCCAATTTATGACTGGCGTTCCCATTGCCATCAACAGCTCATTAGTTTTAGAAAAATGCTGGCAGCCAAAGAAACCACGATAAGCAGATAACGGCGAAGGGTGAGGCCCTGATAAAATATGATGCTGTTTGCCCGTGATCACTTTGCCCTTTTTGATCGCGTGAGCCCCCCACAAAATAAAGACAATAGGCGATGTTTGTTGATTTAGATGTTCCATCACATGACTGGTAAACGTTTCCCAACCCGATTTAGCATGGGAATGTGCTTTACCTTGCTCTACGGTTAAAACCGTATTGAGCATCAATACCCCCTGCTCAGCCCACGTTGAAAGATGACCATGTTCAGGCGTAGTAAACCCGGAAATATCGGTCGCTAACTCTTTATACATGTTCACTAATGAAGGAGGTGTTTTAATGCCATGCTTCACCGAAAAGCAGAGACCATGTGCCTGCTCAGGACCATGATAGGGATCTTGACCAATGATCACCACTCTCACTTTATCTATAGGAGTCAGGTTAAATGCAGTGAACACTTCGTCCTCAGGTGGGAATATTGCCTTTCCGGACGCCCGCTCCTCAGAGACAAACGCTTGCAACTCGCTAAAGTAGGCTTTGCTTTTCTCCTCAGCAATAAAATCATCCCAACTCGGTAATACAGTCATACATTCCTCATCATTTTATACTCACGCCTATCAAAAAAGTCCGAATAAGATTTCACTCATCTGATGTCATCATTTCAGGAGGGAACACGTAAATAAAAAGTGATACAATCCTGTAATCGATAAATCTAGGTTAATCATTTAAATGAACCATCGCTCTCGTCTCAGCTCGCCAAAAAGACATACAGGCTTTACCCTGATCGAGCTCGTTGTGGTGATCATTATACTCGGGATCCTTGCTGTGGTCGCCTTGCCTAAATTTATGAATTTATCTGAAGATGCTCATGTCGCAGTAGTGTCAGGAACTGGCGGAGCCTTTAAATCCGGGATCAATTTAGCCCACAGTGTTTGGGCCGTACGTGTCGGTTCAGGGCCTGCGGAAAACCTGCCCACCTTTGGTGATAGTGAAGCTGGAGAAATGGATTTCAATGACGCAGGATGGCCTGCCCAGCACTACTTTACCGATGATGAAGTATCACCTAAGTTAGACAATGTTGAAGACTGTATCTCTGTCTGGGTGACTGTTTTTGCAGGTGATGACCTTACTGTTTCATCAAGCATAAGCACTGATGAAACAGAGTATAAAGCAAACTACATTCCCCTACATCAATGTCGCTATGACTATGCTGATAATCTCAATTTGAGCATCAGTTATGACTCCCGTAATGGCAGCGTCACTGTCGACAAAGATCCAAGTAACTAAAAAAACAAAATAGTCCATCAGGTCAAGTTGAAGATCAAGCTCGTAGCTCCCCCTTAACTTACAAGCCATAGCTCAAGCCCTAGGTTTATCGCCTGATTCAGATCTCAATTGTTAATCCCAAGGGTTCATTCGTCACTTATTTAAGTTAGAATCCAAGCAGTATAATAATTTTAAACAGAGAGGCACCATGTCAGAAGCAGCTAAAGAGACCACCATTTTTCAGTTAGCCGATCAATTTATTGCCCTTGCTAACGAACTTAGCGCAACAGAGCAAGATGTTAGCAAAGTCGGCACTGCCCTGCGTTTCGCAGCGTCACGTTTCAACGCCTTTGAAGCCGCACTTAAATCTGCCGATCTTGCAGCTGAGAAAGAGAACGCGCTTGAATGGTTTGTTAATGAATACAAAGGGATGTTGAGTGACAATCTCGACGACCATATCAAAAACCCGCCAGTATCGGATACTGAGCCAGCTGTTGAAGATGAAGCTGAAGCTGTGCAGGTTTTTAAAGGCTAAGAAATATAACGATGAGCTAATGAAAGAACAAAGAAAGCCACCAAAGGCTTCCAGTTCGACACTCATAGCTCGTCGTTTTATTTTGTAACGACCATCTTATAACTGGTATTTTATATCTCTAATCTCATTGCTTAATATTAGATTGTCACTAGCACTCTAATGGCCAACAAGATCAACACCACACCGGATAACTTATCGATCAATGCCGCTTTTGCCCTAAGCTTAGGCAATACAGAGGGATGTGATAACACCAGAGCAATGATGGTATACCAGAGTCCGTCGACCACCAAAGGCGTCAACACGATTAAGGACTGGCCCACAAAGTTATCGGCAACCATCACAAACTGACTAAACAGTGCCAGAAAGAAGAGCATGATTTTGGGGTTAAACAGTGAAATAGCGATACCATCACGGGCAGCGGTTAACCCACTTGTCGCCTCTCCCGCCGCTAACTTATCAGACATTCCACCTTTAGAACGAAGCGCCTGCACGCCCATCCAAGCCAGATAAAGCGCACCAATAATGGCAATACCATTAAAGACCATTGGGGCTTTTTTTAACACGACGGCCAAACCTAAGAGTGTCACTAACGCATAGATACCAATACCTATGGAGTGAGCCCAAGCACAGATGATCCCTTTACCTCTGCCGCCACCTAACGTGTGCCTGACCACCATGGCCAGACTCGGTCCCGGTGACATGGCCCCTAAACAACAGATAGCCAGTAATCCTAGCCAAGCAGTAAAACTCATGGTGCTCTCCTGAATAAAAGAGCGCTAATCGTCTCTTTAAAAGTGAGTTGGATGGTAAGAGTTGCACGTACCGTTTGCAAGTGAGCTCTATCATTTTGTTAATAGAGTTAGCGGCAAACGATGGAAGTAAAAAGCCCGAACAGTTGTTCGGGCTCTGGCTTACTCTTAACTAACCATTACAAAAGAGTTAGAAGGTGTAGGTGCCTTTAAGGTAGTAGTAACCACCGTTAAATCCAAATGGCGATGTCTCATAATAGATACCACCCCATTGGTTATTAACACAGGGATCATCAGCACTATTACACGCAGCCGCTCCTGCTTCGGTAAAATTGATCTCAGTGGCATCTTGATCAAACAAGTTTTGCGCACCTAGAGCAACACTGAAGGAGTCATTAATAAAGTAGCTCAACTCCATATCCACTGTAACAGCAGCTTTGCCTGTATTGACGGTATCAATATAATCCACGTGCACACCTTGATATTCGCCGAAATAGTTCACACGGGTAAACAGATTAAACTGATCCCAGCTCTGCCCCCAAGTAAGTGTAGCACGGTGGTTTGGCAGATCGTTCTCTAAACGAGAAACTTTAAAGTCACCAGTAATTTCAGAGTAACTATCAACCTTAGTTTCATTCCAATTATAAGCTAAAGCAAAGGTTGAATCCCCGGCAAACAGCTGAGCAGTATAGTTGGCAACGACATCAATGCCCTGAGTGGTCGTATCAAAGTCATTAGTAAAGAAACTCACCTGTGACAAACCATCAACATTAGGCACACCAGCTGCTTTCAAGGTTGCCTTATCAGCATCGGTTAACTCAATCTTTTCAGATTGGCTAATACGGTCGTCAACTTTAATATTATAATAATCAACTGTTAAGAAGAAATTTCCTTGAGTATAAATGGTACCAAATGTGAAACTTTTTGACTCTTCGGGTGTAAGCTCTGTACCACCAAGTTGTACAGAGATAGGGTTGGTTGGCGGCAACAGCGCCGAGTCAACCAATACACCATCAGATAGGTTAGTTTGTACATTACTCACATTCGCTTGACCCACTGTTGGCGCACGGAAACCAGTATTAAACGAGCCTCGAACCGCAAGCTCATCGATGATGTTCCAGTTAGCCGCAAGTTTATAATTTACAGTTGAGCCGAACGAGTCATAATCTTCATATCTAACGGCAAACTCTGCCATTAAATTATCAAGAAGAGGCATGCTGGTATCTAAGTATATCGCTTTATTCTTACGAGTATATTCCCCAGCTGCTGATGGCTGAAAACCGGGGAAACCATTAGAACCGATACCAAAACCTTGCGAAAAGAGCGGTCCTACTTTAAAGGAAGCCTCATCTCCAGCAACCACTTCAAATGTTTCATCATGCCACTCTAAACCTGTCGCAATGCTCACGTCATCGTCGAGTCCCCAATCGACAAACTTGACAAAATCTGCATTAAAGTTCCACTCAGTCTGAATGTATTTGCCTGGATTAAAATCTCGTGGTGAGTCAGGGCCCATTGAAGCATTTAAGGTATTGACAATTTTATAGCTAGATTTATTACTGCCGTATGAACCACTGAAGTCATATAAAATGCCTTCGAGGAAATCCATCTGAAATTCACCTTTTGTTCCAACAAAAAGAGAGGTGTCGACAATATTACCGCCGAAATTAGGTGTAAACCCACCAGGAATTGTATTATTAAACGCAAAACAGTTTGCAGCCGCTAGCGAATCTAACGCAGCTTGATCAGGAAGACCGTTGGATTGGATCTCAACCAGTGGACAATTAAGTTGTTGATCCTGACTATCTAAAGAACCAACGAGTACAGTTGGAGTTGCTCCATCCCAAGCATCCATAGCGGCTTGTTCTGCGTCAGTAGGAGCATTAGCATCCATTGGTCTAGGACGATAACTATTTGTACCGTCCACATTACGTACTATCCCACCATACACTCCTGGTCGTGAATTGGGATTACGGTAGTAAAAGCCACCTTTTACATCTCGCTCCGAGTAATTACCAAATAAGTAAGCCTCTGAGTGGTCATCTAGATCTAGCCCTAGGTTTGCAAACAGAGTGATATCATCATTGATCTCAGGTGAACCCCAAATCTGAGCGGGGTTAGCCACATCAAGTCCTGCATTAGCAAATGCAGCTGCATCTGGACGTTGTACACTTCGACTGGTTGCATCAGCATTCTTATATTGAAAGCTCAGGTTAACAAAGCCATCTTTAGTTAATGGCATACCAATATTGCCCGCGATTTCAGTTGTCGCACCATCACCTTCATAATACTCGCCTGTTTTCACCTCTAAAGAACCGCCTTCTGCATTATCTTTCAGTACAAAGTTCATCACACCAGCAATCGCATCAGAACCATATTGAGCCGCAGCACCGTCACGAAGTACTTCTACTTGCTTAAGGGCAATGCTTGGAATAACAGAGATATCAGGGCCATGTGCACCGTCATTAATACCCCCGCCTAGAAAGGCAATCACAGATGAGCGATGAAAACGCTTACCATTAAGCAGAATAAGCGTGCTATCTGCTGACAAACCGCGTAGGTTCGCAGGTCGAACTAGACTAGCAGCATCACTGATGGGATTAGAGTGAACATTTAATGAAGGAACAGCCCCCTTCAAGATTTCAAGCATATCTGAGTTACCAGACTTTCGAATATCATCACCACTGATAATATCGATGGGTACCGTCGAATCACCGATTGACCTCGGTGCAGCACGTGAGCCGACTACCGCAATCTTCTCTACATTATCTAACTTCTCACCTTCCTCATCTGCAGCAAATGCAAATGAAGTCGCTAGTGAGCCTGCTAGAGCTACTGATACAGCTAAACTCAACGAGTTTAAGCCAAATGTCTTCCTGTTTCTTGTTGTCATCATTTTTCTCTTTATTATTTTTTATCTCATCTCTACCCAAACTTAACCATTTTAATTGGCTTTAAGTTCGAATAACCCCACGGAAATGTAAATCATTCCTGACACATTTCTATAACAAAAGTTTCATAATTGCTATTGCTAAATTAGGGAAACTATCGAACTAAAATGATTACTTCAATTATTCAACCACTTAAGGATACAATTAATTAACAACTTTTAGACATTTTGGTCCATAAGTACTACACCCTCAACTTCATTAGTCTATATTTTGTTCGGTTTACTCTCGAAATTTCAAAGGCTAAGGAAATAAATATGAAAATGCTGCGATCTAATACTAAAAGGTCACTTTTTCCCCATGATTAGACTTGGCTTATACTCACGCTATTTCGTGACCTGAGCAAAAAAGTTATACTGTTAACTTATTTATCACTTATGCGACTGACTTTTTATGGCCAATATCAATCTGGATGCAAACCCACTTCAATCTGAGTTCCTTCCCGAAAACCAGTTGATCCTTAACGCGGTCAGCGAGGGGATATATGGCTTTAATCTGGATGGTAATGCCGTGTTTATTAATCCCGCTGCAGAACGAATGACGGGGTGGAAGTCAGAGGACTTACTGGGAAACAATATTCATGATTGTCATCATCATAGCCACATTGACGGCAGCCACTACCCCAAAGAGGACTGCCCGATTTACAACACGCTTAATGACGGCATAGCCCGTGAAATTAGTCATGAAGTGTTTTGGCGTAAAGATGGTTCAAGCTTCCCAGTGCATTACACCTCTACTCCAGTTTATAAAGACGGCAAGATGATGGGTGTGGTCGCGATATTTCGTGATATCAGTATTCAGAAACAAACGGAGAAGTCTCTCAGAGAAGCCCTAGCGCAGGTTCAAGCTCTCTCTGAAACTCTGTCTTCAGAGAATCAATATTTGCAATTAGAGTTGGCTGACAAAACGGGAGATGTGGGAATATCAGGTAACAGCCCTAAAATAAAACTGTTAATTCAACAGGTTAAGCTAGTGGCCAATACCGACAGTACGGTATTAATCAGTGGTGAAAATGGCACAGGCAAAGAACTGGTGGCCCGTAATCTACATAAGTTAAGCAAACGGGCCGACAAACCTTTGGTCTGCGTTAACTGCGCCGCATTTTCAGCAGGTTTACTTGAAAGTGAACTCTTCGGTCATGAGAAAGGCGCTTATACCGGAGCGACTAATCGCCGCAAGGGACGCTTTGAACTGGCCGACAAGGGCACACTCTTTCTCGATGAAGTGGCGGAGTTAAGCCTTGAGGCTCAATCTAAGTTACTGAGAGTGATTCAGGAAAAGGAGTTCGAGCGTGTCGGAAGCAGTGAAACGATTAAGGTTGATATACGACTCATTACCGCCACGCACCATGATCTGCTCAAACGTGTTGAGCAAGGTTTGTTTCGCATGGATCTCTACTATCGCCTCAATGTGTTTCCTATTCAGGTTCCTGCACTGCGAGACAGGATCAGTGATATCCCTGAACTTGTGAGTCACATCATTCAGGAATTGAATAGGAAACTCGGTAAAAAGATCACTCGTGTCAGCCAACAAGGAGTGCAGAAACTGATGCAACATACTTGGCCTGGCAACGTACGGGAACTGCAAAATGTATTGGAGAGAGAAACCATCCTCTCACAAAGTCCGGTACTTAAACTGACACAGTTAGCGGCATCTCAAACTCCTCAAAGCTCAGACTCGGCCGCTCACACTTTAGCTGAAGTCGAAAAGAGGCATATCATCAAAGTGCTAAAACAGACTAAATGGCGAATATCGGGAACCAATGGTGCAGCAGCCACGTTGGATTTGCCCCCTAGCACATTGAGATCCCGCATGAAAAAACTCAGCATTGAGCGTCCAATTTAGCCTTGAACTAAGATTTTGCTATAAATCATTTCACGGCATAACATAAAAACGCGATATATCGTGATTGAAATTAACAAAAATAATTAATAAATATATTAATTTCAAATAGTTATAGATAATTAGTATTGGCCTGACGATTGCTAAGAGTGGGTAAGTGTTGAGTTTATCCCCCCTTAGAGAACCCAGATGAGCAATAATAAAATCAGTCCATTGAACAATGCCGCTAAAATATTCATTCCAACTCCAGAAACATCCAAATACTTAATCAATGAGCAGGCTATTGAGATAAGAGAGATCTCAGCCACACTTCAACCTGCTAAAACCAGTAAAAAAACACCGCTTGAATCGGGACATATTCATATTCGTGAGCAAAAAGGCATCTTTCAGCGAATAAGAACCTCAACGAACAGTTTGTTAGTTTGTTTGTTCTTCCTACTGCCTTTTATCTCCTATCAAGGCCACCAAGCCATACTGTTTGATTTAAACGAACAACAGTTTTTCTTCTTCGGCACCACACTCTGGCCACAAGACTTTACCGTATTAGCTTGGGTGTTTATCGCCGCCGCCTTTCTGCTGTTTTTTATCACGGTATTTTGGGGCAGAGTCTGGTGTGGTTACCTCTGTCCTCAAACGGCTTGGACCTTTATGTATGTCTGGATAGAAACCCGAATTGAGGGCAACCAAAATAAACGTGTCGCCTTAGATAATGCCCCGTGGTCTCGACAAAAACTCCTCAAAAGGATGGCCAAGCATACGGCATGGGGAATAACCGCTTTACTGACAGGTTGCGCCTTTATCGCCTACTTTGTTCCTGCACGGGAGCTCTATATCGATATAGTGAGTTTTCAAGCCAGTTTTTGGGTCGCTGTTTGGGTGTGGTTTTTTGCCATCTGTACTTACCTCAATGCTGGTTGGATGCGTGAACAGATGTGCTTGCACTGCTGCCCCTATTCAAGATTTCAATCTGTAATGTTCGATGCCAACACCAAAACGGTAACCTATGATGCCAATCGTGGGGAAAGTCGAGGACCCAGAAAACGTAAGCAACCCACCGAGCTTGGCGATTGCGTTGACTGTCACTTATGCGTCGATGTATGCCCAACCGGTATAGACATACGCAATGGTCTGCAATACGAGTGCATCAATTGCGGCGCTTGTGTCGATGCCTGTAACCAAGTAATGGATAAGTTTGGCTACCAGAAAAACCTTATCTCTTATGTCAGCGAAAACGCCCTTAAAGGACAACATGAGCCTGTATATCGATCGCTTAAATTTATCGGCTATGGCGTGTCAGTACTCGTCATGTTGGTCGTGATAGGCATCGACATGGCCAATAAAAGTGACATACAACTCAACGTACTGCGTGACAGGCAAAGTCTGTACCGAGAAACCTCAGACAATCTGATTGAGAACAGCTACACGCTCAAGATACGCAATAAAACCCAACAGACGAGACACTACCGATTATCGGTCGATAACTCGCGATTTCAATTAGAAAACAACCCTGAACTGGTGATAAATCCAGGTGAGCAGCTAGATCACCCCATCACGCTAATAGCCCACAGCGATGCACTGGCTGCCAATAGAACGAAAATAAAACTCTTCATCACTGAGATCAGTAACCCAGAGAATAGTGTATTCCAACAAACCAACTTCTTCGGACCCGGCTAATCCATATCAGTATGGGGTTATTGTTGAGAGCTAACTCCATACTTTTGATGCATAAAGTTGGCTCAAACCTGCATCAGTACTGAGTATTAGCTCTATTTACAACAAGCCACTAACAAAGATTTCAATTGCGGTCTATTTGATAATTCTTGTTGACCTAAGCCTATTTTTAGCTCTAATCTAAACGCCTGTTTGATTTTGTATAACAATAATAAATACAGTCGAACCTAACTACTCTACTGAACAAGGGCATTAAGCATGGCATACGATTCAGATTTGGAACTAGACCTAACCCAATACACTTCACTTATCGATCTGATTGAAAAAACCAGTGAACGGTATGGTGATAAAACCGCGTATGCATGCCTTGGGCACCACACATCATTTAGTGAAATAGAGCGTGACTCTCGCTATTTTGCCGCCTACTTGCAAAGTATTCAGGGCTTAAATGTCGGCGACCGTATTGCAATACAGCTGCCTAACATAACCCAGTTTGTTATCGCCGCCTATGGTGCAATACGAGCAGGCATGGTGATAGTGAACACTAACCCACTCTATACAGAGCGAGAGCTTATTCACCAATTCAACGACTCAGGTGCCAAAGCTTTAGTCGTACTATCAGACCTATTGCCAACACTGGTTAACGTGGTGGCTAAAACCCAGATTGACACCGTTATCTCAACCCATGCTTTAGATTTGATCACCTCAAAAGATCAACCTCAAGCTCAGCCTACAGTCCCCTTCCCAACCCTGACTTTTGCTCAGGTTTTAAGCCAAGGGGCTGAACTTGAATATCAACCCATCACGTCTCAGCTTGATAAGCTGGCCGCCTTACAATACACAGGTGGCACTACCGGCCTTTCTAAAGGGGCAATGCTAAGTCACGGTAATCTTATCGCCAATGCCATGCAGATTAAATCTCGGGTCGGTGACAAGCTCATTAAAGGTGAAGAGATCTTCGTCGCACCTCTGCCGATTTATCACATCTACGCCTTCATGGTGAATCTCGTGCTCTACTTTGAACGCGGCGCGTGCTCGGTGCTTATTCCAAACCCCAGAGATATCTCTTCACTCATCCAGACCATATCTCAATACAAATTTAGCGGATTCGCCGGACTCAACACCCTGTTTGTTGGCCTGTGTCATCAACCTGAATTTAAAGCCTTAGACTTTAGTCATCTGAAAGTGACTATCTCTGGTGGCACCGCCCTGACTCATGCCGCCGCCAACGTGTGGCAACAAACCACAGGCTGTACCATATCTGAAGGCTATGGTTTATCAGAAACCTCCCCAGTGGTTTCGCTAAACTCACCTGGGCTTGAGCAAATTGGCACCATCGGCAAGCCCGTTTTAGGCACCGAAGTCAAAATTCTCGATACCGATGATAAAGAGGTCGCATTAGGTGAGAGTGGAGAAGTGGCAGTACGTGGCCCTCAGGTGATGCAAGGTTACTGGAATAAACCAGAAGAGACTGCAAATGTCATGACTCAAGATGGTTTCTTTAAGACCGGTGACATTGGCGTTGCTACCAGCGATGGATTTCATAAGATTGTCGATCGCATCAAGGATATGATCATTGTCTCAGGCTTTAACGTCTACCCTAACGAAATTGAAGATGTGCTCTCCAATCACGACGCAATATTAGAGTGCGCTGTGATCGGCGTAAAAGATGAGCGCGCTGGCGAGAAAGTAAAAGTGGTTATCGTGCTAAATGACCAAAACGCCAACCATGAAGAGGCTAGAGCTCAGATTGATGCTTACTGTCGAGAGCAGCTAACCGCTTATAAAGTCCCGCGCATTATCGAATTTGTCCCAGCACTGCCAAAATCAACCGTGGGTAAAATTCTAAGACGTGAGTTAAGGGATAAATAATCCATAAGGTACAAGTTAAATAAAAAGAGGCTATTCAGCCTCTTTTTTTATAAGTTCGCAACCACACCTACTCTTGCAGATCAATAAGAAAGGTTTCACTTCGATTTATGCTCTCTTCAAGCCAAAATATAGCTGTCCGATCATTTTTAGCTGTCCTACCTTTTCTTATCCATGTGGCATAATGGCGTCAAGTACATAACAGAGTCGTAATAATGGACAATGAACAAGACAGCTACATGACTGAAGATACATTAATTGAAACAGTCGAAAATCAAATCGCCGATGGTGAGCCAAAAAAGGTAAAAGAAACCTTAATGCGTTTGGTCATGACAGGGACACCGCGTGAAGAAGCGATGCAATGGATGGCCTGCGCACTGGCTGTCGAAGTATCCGATGTAATGGAAAATGGCGCCTCTTTTAACGCAGAACGTTATAACCAGCATTTGGATGAATTACCCAACATGGACTGGATAGACGATTAATCTAGTAGTCAATCAAAGTTAGCTAGCCTTCGAATGAAGGCTGGTTAGATATTGGGTAGGTTATTGAAGGTCGCAGCCGCACCTACACTCGTTCATTTATCTCTTCGATTTATCTTCTTCAAAAATATAGTAGCCCTATTTTTTAAGGCCCCACAACTTCCGCATCAAAATAAGCCGAGTCAGGTTTGCTAACCAATAATGGAAATACCTTAGCCATTATTTCCCCAAAAGCTGCTGAATTTTTATAGTCATTAAACACATCAATATTTTCCCACTCTTCATACAAAAGGAATCCATCAGGCTCCCACAAGTCCTGATACAGGGAATAGGCAAGACAGCCTGTTAAGGTATTATTCCTTTCAACTTCAGACTGTAAGTAGCTCAATAGCTCTTCCTTATTAGATTGTTCTACCTTCAACTTTATTCTAATTACAATCATGTTTTCTCCTTAAAATGGTATAGTAAAGCTTGTTTACCAAAATATAGTAAAGTTACTTTACTATATTAGCAAGAGATGAATATGAGCATACTTTCAAAAGATCTACTCGAAATGAGAGAAAACAATATTGGTAGATTGTTTCAACTGGCCACAAAGTCTTACAGCGAGCGCGCATTAGCACTTCTTCATGATCGAGGCTTTACTGATATAACCCTGTTTCATACCGTTCTTATTTCCAACCTTGATACCGAAGGCGCGCAAATCACTGCCATTGCTGAAAAGGCGGGAATCACTAAACAAGCAATGGGACAGTTGGCGAATGAACTAGAAAAAAAAGGTTACGTGCAAAAAACGAAGTCTACAGAAGATAGCCGAGCATATTTAATTATGTTCACCGAACGCGGCAAGGATGCTTTGATTGCCGCCTACGATGTGAAGGTCATTATTGAGAAAGAATATAAAGAATTACTGGGAATAGAAAACCTCGAAGTACTTCGAGATGTACTGAAAGCCTTAATCAAGGGCTAACATTCATAGCTGGTTATTATTGCTATGACGATTGCTTCTATTATGGCTGAATAAGTTATTCTATCCCCGTTTATTCTGCCTGCAACTTTGTTTAGTAAGTAACTCACTAAACAAAGCGTAAAATTCCGTTTAAAACACTCTCCCCTCTTTGACAATAAAACTACGAATTAACACAAGATACTGATTTTAAACCTGTAAATATATATTTACCTACGACTAATGTCTGAGTCTAAAATGCTTTCTATTGTTCGCTATGCTTTCTGGCTTCAGATAAAGTGCTTCTAAATTTATATGGCATAGCACTTTTTAGAGAGTGAACAAAGGAATGATATGAGCAGTAATTCTGGATCTGTGCATGAGCATGAACAAAAAAGTGAACCTCCAAAAACCGTAGATGAGTCGAATTACCAGCAACAACATAAACCCAGTTCTGCGTTTAACTCCCGTGAAGAATATTTAGAACACGAATTGCAAATAATGGGCCCCAAACGCTGGCGTCCTAATTGGCCCTTTAAAGACTATCGATTTGAACTAGAAGACTCCATTCCAGCCATGGCAGCGACGATTGGTAAAGTCGTGATGGTAGGCGCAATAGCAACGACTTTTGCCACATCGTTAGGCCTAGAAGAGAGCTTTATATTAGAAAATGTGCGCTATGAGTTAATCATTGCAGCCTTCTTTATTGTTATTTTTTCAGGCTTTTTATTACCGACAGCAAACTTAGCGGGTACCCATGGCCCACTCATTCCCATTATTCCTATTGTGGTGGCAGCAGGGGGGCATCCAATGGCATTTGGTCTACTCATTGGTGCGCTGGGATTAATATTAGCGATTAGCAAAGGCGGTAGTTTGCTGGCAAACTTGACCAGCAAAGGCGTTTGCGGCGGATTACTCTTGTACCTAGGCTTTGTCGGTACGGTTTCACAGGTTGAAAAATTGTACTCTTGGGCAAATGATATCGGCATGGCACACATCGCCTTTATTGTTATTTTTTGTACGATAATTTTATATGCATTGCTTGAACATTGGCGTAAACGTTGGCTAGCAGTCCCTTTAAGCTGCTTACTCGGCGGCACATTAGCCTTTGCCCTGGGCGCACCCTTTGAGTTTAATACCGGCCCGGGTTTACCTAACATGAATCCTATGTATTGGTGGGGTGACAGTACCGGTTGGATGCTAGGTTTACCCACCTTAGAGAGTTTTGTGGTTGTGCTGCCCTTCGCGGTTTTAGCCGTAGCTATGTGGTCACCAGATTTCTTAGGCCATCAAGTATTTCAAAAAATAAATTACCCAGAACGCACTGAAAAAGTACAAATGAACATTGACGACACAATGACAAGTGCCTCTATTCGTCAAACATTTGGATCATTGCTAGGAGGGGCCAACTTCACCTCATCTTGGGGAACCTATATCATCCCGGCTGCTATCGCTAAACGCCCGATCCCAGCAGGCGCGCTACTCACGGCACTATTTTGCATTATCGCCGCGTTATGGGGTTACCCAATGGATTTAGCTATATGGGAACCTGTGCTGTGTGTTGCATTAGTGGTCGGGGTGTTTATCCCCTTACTTGAAGCAGGCATGGAGATGACCAGAGAAGGTAAAACAACCCAATCAGCGGCCATTGTGGTCTTTTCGTCGGTACTCGTTAACCCCGCTTTTGCTTGGTCGCTCACCATGTTACTTGATAATCTCGGCTTGATTGGCTGTAAAGATCGCAGTGCAAAATTAACTAAGATGAATCGCTGGATTATCCCCAGCATTATGTTTGTGATATTGACTGGCGTTATGGCAATCGTTGGTTTATTACCTGGCATCCCAGCCTTAATTTCAGATTTGAATTAATGGCCCTAAGAACTCCTTAGTGGGAATCATAGCTTTCTAGTCAGCCTTCGAATGAAGGCTGATGCATTTTCTTGATTTGGAAGCTCGCAGTCGCACCTACACTGGATTATTTGTCTCTTCGATTTAGCTTCATCAAAAAAGAATCGCCGTTCTATCTTTTAGCTATCTTATATTTACCCAAAAGTGATTTAAGACTGCCCGCCTTCAATAAGGCAGCCTAAACAGCTACTTTTACTGTAATAAAAAGATTATTATCAGATCATTATGTTTGAGAGCGGGTATCATTTAATGCTTTGGACTAAGGCGGAAAAGCTTACAAAAAGTGGAGTGCAATCGGGTGTATTACTGCCATTAACGGATGTCGATACATTAGTTGAGTGTTCTGGCGTGAGCTATGTTGGCAATATAGTGACAAAAAACATGACCATAAAACACCAGCCACAGATGTCACTACACGATCCTTTTGTTGCTCCTTATGATCCCACACTTTACATTGACCAAGTCGGGTCTGAGCATATCTGCTTGCTCAATAAATTTCCTATTCTCACTCCGCATATATTGATCTGCGCTAAGGACTATATTCCGCAAACATCAGTGTTGAGATTAATCGACTTTGAAGCGTGGATGAAGGGCTTCTCTTCGACAGATACGCTAGGTTTTTTTAATGCTGGCCATGATGCAGGTTCTAGCCAAATGCATCTTCATATGCAGTTAGTTAAAACGCCTATCTTGTTAGAAGACTTGATACTCTCAGGCCAATTACCCTTTAAACATTATCTGATCCAATTTGAACAATTAGATGCTGAATTGTTGATGCAGCACTATAGCGCAGCCATGCTCCAGTTTGACCGCTACACAAGGACATTGAACCAAGGTTATAGCGAGTGTTTACCCTATAATATTCTATTGACTCAACGATGGATGTTAATTGTGCCACGCTCTACCAACAAAGTGGGCCCAGTGTCTGGCCACGGCCTAGGTTACAGCGGTCGATTCTTGGTTAGCTCCCAGGAGCAGCTTTGTTGGTTAACCGAATATGGCTTTTTGCAGTTCCTGACTGATTGTGGTTATCCACTAGAAACATAGCTTTCTATCCAGCCTTCGAATGAAGGCTGATTACATTTTCTGATGTAGCTTCTGGCCGGTTTGATATTTTCTGGTGTGTTTGAAGGCCGTTTCTTCATTTCAATCTATCGCTTCAGTTTGGCTTGTGATGTTGCAGTTTGTTTTTGCACTTCTCCGTGGCCCTCTGTGTCCTCCGTGGTGAAAGCTTGTTAGCCTTTGAATGAAGATTGATTACATTTTCTGGTTTGGCTCATTTGATATTGAGTTTGATCATTGGAGGTCGCACCTTCATTGTCATCTATCGCCTCCAGCGGGGTATGTGCAGCTACTTCAGTGACACGACACGAGTATATCCCTATAGTCTCGGC
>OJDH01000392.1_pt1 | contig 19977 bp, 17 predicted proteins | sample 1592761 | NCBI WGS metagenome assembly OJDH01 (sample SAMN05416855, study PRJEB24817) | seawater metagenome | isolation source: Sea water | place: Canada:Atlantic | collected 2013-11
CGAGATCTCCACTATCCTCTTCGTCGGCAGCGTCAGATGTGTATAAGAGACAGCTAATAATACTATTGAATAGAATTAGAGTAAGCGTCTTTAATTGATTTTTTATTAAACGTTAACGTTTATATTAATAACGAATAAATACTCCGTATTTAAATTTGTCAGTTACTTTAGTTACTTTTGTTTTTAATTTGGCGTGTAAAAACCAACGCCTAATAAGTTGCCGTCAACTAATTTAAAGAAGGTATGTTTCACCTCTTTTTCATTCGTGATTGGATTTGTCCATACATAACTTATTTCACCTGAATCTTTATGCTTCACCATTTCTAGCATCTTATTCGTCGCCTCTTTACCAATATCATCCAATACCGTATCGATTGATTGACCTATAAATCCACGACTCACACCGTGAGCCAAAAATAACTTAGTCTTAGCATCGATAACAAAGAGATAAAGATCGCCATTCACATATTGGCCATCTAGATTATTAAATTTATAGAGTGCTGACTTTTTATTCTCATTCATTTCTACAGTGGCAAGCCCCAAGAGTTCCTTAGCTTGAAAAGCATTGGCCCTGACTGGGTAGTAACCCACGGCAATGATGGTGTCTCCTACACGTTGAAATAAGGTTCTTTTAGGTGAAGCAGATCTATCGGTTGGATTTTTCCAGTGATATTCCACGGCTCCGCTGCCATCTTTAACGGCTTTTTGGATCATCTCGCGAAAGAAATATTTTCCATACATATCAAAGGTATCTAATACCGTTTCGCCAACTAGTACCGAAGATGAACCGCCACTAGCTAAAAATCGACCGTCAATATCGAGTGCGAAAACATACAAGCTACCATCGAAAAACTCCTGTTTCTGGTTGAAATCAGTGACAGCTTCACTGCCATTTTTCTGTATATGCTCAATGGCTTTGGCTAATAGAACCTTGGCTTTCACTTCCTCTTTAGTTTCTATGTGAGTGACCGTCATGTCGCCATCAGCGGCTGTCATGCCAGCTGATACTGAACTGCTTATCACTAAGCTTGCGGCGAGTAAGCTATTTTTTAATTTAGTATTCATAGGACATTCCTAAATGCGTAAAATTAATTAAAAGTTTGTTTTATAAATGGATTCATCAGTACCCCACGAGGGAGGGAAGCCAAAGTGTTAATTGCGGGAAGAAGGCGATAAGCATGACGCCAATGATTGATGCCAACACAAAGGGGTGGATACGGGCGGTGATCTGCTCGACGCTAGAACCGCCTATTCCCGAGGCCACAAAGATGTTTTCACCTAAGGGAGGCGTAGCAAATCCAATGGAGAGAACACACACCACAACGATGCCAACATGGGTGGGATCAGCTCCAAGCATGTACATGATAGGCAGCATCACTGGCACAATGATCATGATGGCTGCCAGCGTTTCCATAAACATGCCAACAAATAGCAGAAAGCCAATCATTAAGATCCAGATCAGGTACATGTTGTCAGTCATGTGAAGTAAGTTTTCAGCAATGATGGCTGGAATTCTTTGTTCCACTAACAGACGACCAAACACCGTGGCAGCAAACAGTATTAATAAGACTCGGCCAGTGATCCAAGTGGTGGTCGATAGTGATTTAAATACATTGCTAATCTTCATCTCTTTATGAATAAAGAAACCCACAAAAAGAGAATATACCACTGCGATGATTGCCGACTCTGTCGGGGTAAATATACCGGAATAGATGCCGCCAAGAATCAACACAGGAGCGAGTAGCGACCAGATCCCACGGCGAAACACCACGGCGATTTCAGCAACAGACCAAGTGTCAGTTAATCCCTTATAACCTTTGCGTTTGGAGATTACGTAGTTCATCGCAATCAAGGTACCGGCGATAGTCAGCCCAGGAATCACCCCTGCAATAAATAGCTTAGGGATAGAGACGCTGGCAAATTGACCATGCAGAGCAACGGCTTCTGCTGGAGGCTTGAGCCCCATGGAGGAGATCCCGAAAATGACTAACGGAATAGAGGGAGGAATGATAATGCCCAATCCGCCTGAGGCCGCAGTGACTGCTGATGCGTAGCTTCTATCGTAGTTACGTTTGACCATCGCGGGGATCATCAGCATGCCAACCGCTGCGGTTGTCGCTGGGCCAGAGCCCGATATAGAACCAAAAAAGACACAAGCGACAATAGTTGCAGCCCCTAAGCCACCGGTAATTGGCCCTGCCAAATGTTCGGCGATGTCCACCAGTCGTCTGGATATTCCTGCCGCCTCCATTAGTGCGCCAGCAAGAACGAAAGCGGGCAGGGCCATTAAGGGGAAGTTGCCCACAGAGGTAAAGGCTATCTGAACCAGTGCAATGGGATTCTTATCCAGTATCAAATAGGCGGCCATTGCAGCGCCAGCCAGAGAGACTGTGATAGGCGCGCCCAGAATGAGCATGATCAAGAAAGCACCAAACAGAATAAGCGTGAGATACTGTTCCATCGTTATACCTCGCCTTGAGTCGACTGACTGATTTTCTTCAGCTCTTCAGCTTCAGGGTCAAGCACCTCAACCCCTTTAAACAGTTTTAAATACAGATTCCACAATATTCTTACCGACATGAGTGTGAATGCGATGGGTAAAATAAGATAAAAGTACTTCATTGGAATTCCCGTCGTTTGCGACTTCCAAAATAGGTTCATTTTATTGAAGACAAAGTCATAGCTTAAATAAACAAAAAAGGCGTTGAATCCGACCCATAAAAGATCGGCTACAGTCTCACTCACTATTTTTACGATGGGAGGAAACCATTTAAAATGAAATGTCACTCGGTTATGTGCAGACATCTTCGCGGCGACAACTGCGCCAAGATAAGCAAACCAAACAAACATATAAGTGGCGACTTCATCTCCCCAAGGGATGGAGTATTGAAAAAGTTGGCGTAATACAATTTGTGCAAACAACAACATAACAAAGGCGGCTAATAATAAAGCACATAAATACTCTTCAATATTATTAATGTGTTTTATAAAAAAATGCTTAGCAGACATATTCTTGTCCTCAATAAACAACTCTGATTAAAGCGAACAACACTATTGTTAATATTCGCACTCACCGTTTCGATTATTACTTGGAACGTGTATAAACCTCAGCATTAATAATACTCATCTCGTGTAAAATTAATTAGTGGTGCGTCCTAATGTGGCTAAAGCTTCATCCAATTTAACTTTACCGCCAATGCTGTCATAAAACTTAGGCCAAACGGTTTTAGTGGCAACATCTATCCACTCTTTTTCACCATTGCTTGGATTTGAGATAACCATGCCTTTGGCCACTAAAGACTTCTTAATCTTGTCTTCTGACTCGAGTAAGAAGGCGTAACTGTGTTCAGTCGCTTCTTTACCGGCTTCTAAGATGATGGCTTGCATCGCAGGCTTTTGCGCCTGAAACACTGATTCACTGATAATAAGAGGCTCGATGGAGAAGATGTAACGAATGTTGGTGACATATTTTTGCACTTCATTGAATTTCATTGCATCGATAGTGATGTAAGGGTTGTCTTGTCCATCAACGACGCCTAATTGCAGGCCAGTAAATGTTTCAGACCAAGCCATTGGTGTTGGATTGACGCCCCATGCTTGATAGGTGGACATCATGATCTCATTGCGTGGAACGCGGATCACCAGACCTTTAAGATCTGACAGAGACTCAATCGGACGTTTAGAGTTTGTGAGCACTCGAAAACCTGAGTATGCCCAGCCAACAATGCGCACTCCAGCATCGTTAATGGTGTTTTGAACCAGTTGCTGACCTATCTTTCCTTGGGTTAAGGTTTTCGCCTCTTCTGGGCTTAAGATAACGTAAGGCATTGTGAGCAAACCGACACTCGGTGAGAAAGGGGTGACGTTGTTAATGGCGAGGACTGAGAAATCCAATATGCCCATGGAGGCATTATTAACAGTATCTTGCTCATTGCCTAACTGGCCATTGGGAAAGAGATCGACAGTGGTTTTTCCGCCAGTCTTCTCACTCAGTAGCGTTTGAAACTTCTGTCCCAACTCCCACTGAGTTCCTCCAGCGGCGTCCCCTAATGCCATCTTGAAGGTGTCGGCCGAAGCCATGGGTACTGCTGCGAGCATGCTAACACTGGTGATGAGTGGCACAATGATGCCTTTAACAAATTTCATAGTTCTATCCTGTTATATTGTTATAAGATTCGAATTAAAAATAGTAGGTTTGCATCACCTTAAAGAACTTCATCTTTAAGGTGATACCAGTTGTACAAAAACCTTTGACCCATCCTTCTAAAGGGGGCAAATGCCTCAGATTCAATCGCTTCACGGATATTGGGGAAGGGCAGCTTAGATTGAAATATAGGCAGATCTATCTGAGTCTCCTCTCCGGCAATCCATTGGGCGAGTCGTTTACCTGCTTGAGCTGAATACATGACTCCGTTACCACCGTAGCCCAAGGCGTAGTAGATGGTCTCTTTAGGGTCTGGGCGGCAGATGCGCGGCATCATGTCATGACTGACATCAACCCATCCCCACCAGGAGTAATCAATTTGTATCCCCTTGAGTGCGGGAAATTTTTTGGCTAAATCGTTTTCCAGAAATTGTTGATATTTTTGCTGAGGCGCATTGTGTCCACTAATAGCACTTCGGCTGCCAATTTGAACGCGGTTGTCAGGTAAAAGACGGTAGTAATGTCTTAATACTCGGGTATCAGTGAGCACCTGATGCGTCTTAAAGTTACAAGCCTCGAGTTCAGCCTTGATTAACGGTCGGGTGACAATCGAGTTAGATAAAATTGGCAAGAGGCGATTCTTGGTACTGGAGTGCAATCCTTGTGAGGTATAGCCCCCCGTTGCCAAGCCCACAGCGCCAGCTCTGACGACACCGCCAGGAGTTCTTAGATAATGCTCGCCATTACGGGTTTCCCAGCCGATAACAGGACTGCCTGGGTGAACCTTTACCCCTAATGCACGGGCTTTTTTCAGATAACCGAAGGCCAGTTTCCCCGCATGAATACCTATACCTTCAGGTTCATGCATGGCACCTGCTGCTTCATTATCACCAACAAACTGGTTCTTGAGCGTCGCCGCATCTAAAATTTGGGCATCGTAATTGAAGGTTTTACGCAGTAATGAGGCCTCTTTCTCCAATGACGGCATTATCTTGTCGCGATGAGCGATATAGAGGTGCCCGCCAGCTTGTGGCTCACAATCAATATCTTTAATCAGATCCTTAAAGGTTTGCATCCCATCGAGACATTCTTGATGCATACGCAGTGCAGTGTCGACGCCCCAGCGTTCAATCCATTGTGAGCGTTTTAAGCGTCCGGATGCACATTGAGCTTGCCCACCATTACGGGTGCTGCAACCCCAACTGGTGCGATTGGCCTCTAATACTGTGGCTTTAATGCCATAATGTTCTGCCAGGTAGATGGCTGCACATAGCCCTGTGTAACCAGAGCCGACAATCACCACATCGGCAGAAGTATCGCCAATAATAGGGCCATCATCTTCAGGTGCCTCTCCAGCAGTGCCAATCCAATAGGTTGGGGCATAATCTTGACCCTGTCCTGGATTGGCATGCACTAAAGGATCATATTGTGGATCATATTGTGGATCATATGGCTTTTGTGCACTCATCCCAGTTTTTAGGGTTAAGCCTGCGGTTTCGAGGTTTATGCTCATGGTCATCCTTAATGCGTTGTGCAGAAAAATAGTGCGCGATTAAGCGGACACAGCCAGTGAGGGACGATCTTTACGGAAGGCATTTTTAACCTGAATCTTGCCATTACGTAGGGTGAAAATATCCACCATCCGAGCTTCGATTCGGCTGCCGTCAGCCTTAGTGCCACAAAAAGTGGACTCAGTGACAGCACGGTCACCACAGATAAAATGTTCAGCATCCAACCACTGGGCGTCAGGGAAGTTTTTCCATGCGAGTTGAAATGCCGCTTTTACCTCTTCGAAGCCATAAAAGCTGGTGCCTAAAATCGTTGATCCTGCTGTGGCATGGAACTCACAGTCTTGGGTCATGCAGTTCATCAGTGCATCAATATCATGGTCATTCCATGCTTGAGAAAAGGTGTCTAGAAAATTCATTGTTGTTTGATTATTCATTTAAATGGATCCCTGATTAGTTATATTTATTTACTGCTCACATCATAATTTTTTAATCGTCATTCCAAATAATGAAATGTTTTGTATCGCGTTTACTGCTTTTTATCAATCTAAGCCGTGCTTGCTCAGTGTAAACGTCTGAAAAACTCGCCACTGACAACTTTTTCATCTTGTGCTGTTTTTTGCTTTTGTCGATAAAACTGCGTTTGTATTCATTATCATTAACTCGATATGATTTGGCCTAAATAGATAATGGCGAGCATATAGAGTGCAATGAATACCGTGTTGCTCAACAGGAGTAAAATGGGCTTCCAGCCCAATCCGATGAGTTTCTCAAAGGAGGTTTTCACCCCAAGTGCTGCAATTGATATCACTAAGCACCAGGTAGATATTGTTGAGAACAGTGTGCTCACCTCTTTAGATATCCAGCCAAATTGATTGAGTACAATTAGGCCGATAAACACCAACAGAAATAGCGGTACTAAAGGTTGTCTTTTTCCCTCTTTACCATTGAATTTTTCTCGTTCAGATCTGAGGGCAAAGACAAGTATCATGATCACTGGCATTAACATGGCGACTCTAAACATCTTGGCTAACGTCGCTGCGTCACCGACCTCAGGAGATAACATGTATCCAGCACCAACAACCTGAGCGACATCGTGTATCGAGCCACCTAAAAACAACCCTGCTTCTGCAGTTGTTAGGCCCAAAGAGCTCACAATAAGCGGGTACATCACCATGGCAACGGTTGAGAAGGTGGCAATGCCAATGGCAGTCAATAAGGTGTAATGTTCGTTTTCTTCGTTTTGTGGCAAGGTCGATGAAATTGCCATCGCGGCAGATATGCCACAAATTCCCGTCGCGCCGCCAGCAAGCAGGCCTAACATGTAAGGCAGCTTTAGTAGTCGTGCTAGCAATAAGCTAAAACCTATGGTCAAGGCGACGCCCGCTGCGAGTGCGATAATCCCTAAAGCGCCCAGATCGCTGATGTCACTCACGGCGATGCGAACACCAAGTAAGGCAACGCCCACACGCACTAATTTTTTTGCACAGGTCTCAATGCCTAAAATGCATCTTGGGTTATCCACCAAGAAGTGAAATGAGATCCCAAGCAACAATGCATAGAGAAATTTAGGCCCGCCATAGTGCTCCGAGATAAATGAAGCGGCGGCGGCAATCACCCCACATAACATGAATCCGGGTAAAATCGTTTGCACGTTGCTGAAGCTATTCAGCGGTTTTGTTAATTGTTCTGTGCTCATGATCTGATGGTCCTAGTTGGAAAAAGTACCTGACTCAAAGACGAGCCAGGCTTACTTCGACAAGCGTTAGACGTAATCTTTATACTTTTCTAAATGGCGTACTGGGGTTGAAAGCGCATCACGGCGGAATGGATCGCCAAGCTCACGAGTACACATGATTTCGATGATGGTGGTTTTACCTTCATTCATCTGCATATCGATGGCTTTCTTAAGCGCTGGGCCAACATCTTCAAGACGGTCGACAGTGATACCTTCTGCGCCCATAGCACGGGCTATTTCGGCAAAGCTTTGGTTGTCTAGCTCACCAGCAACAAAGCGTCGGTCATAGAAATCAACCTGGTTCTTCTTCTCTGCACCCCATTGGCGGTTATGGAAGACTACTGCAGTAACAGGAATGTCATGACGTACACAGGTCATGGTTTCCATTAAGCTCATGCCCCACGCTCCGTCACCCGCATAGGAAACCGCTGGACGTTCAGGTGCAGCCACTTTAGCGCCTATGATGGTCGGGAAAGCGTAACCACAGTTACCAAAACTCATGGCAGCAAAGAAGCTTCGTGGCTTTTCAAAACGCAGATAACTGTTGGCGATGGAGTTGATATTACCGATGTCGGTAGAAACCATGACATCTTCAGGCATGGCTTTTTCAAGCTCACGAAGCACCTGACGAGGATGCAAGTATTCACCACCTGAGAAAGGGGTTTCCTCGGCATTTTCTTTGATCATGTCTAGGCTGAATGCATCGGTTTCATGGGTCCATTCATCTAGCTCTTTTTCCCAAGACATCTTCTCGGCGCAGATCTTATCTTTACGCTCTGCAATCGTGGCGTCACAATCTAAGGTTCGTCCTGCAAGACGCTCAGTGAGCGCGATGGCAGCGGCTTTAGCATCGCCACAAATACCAACAGAAATTTTCTTCACTAGACCTAGCATCTTGTTGTCTGCATCGATCTGAATAATCTTGGCCTCTTTTGGCCAGTAATCCATGCCGTGTTGCGGCAAGGTTCCAAATGGGCCTAAGCGTGAACCGAGTGCTATGACGACATCGGCTTGTGCGATTAACTTCATGGCCGCTTTCGAACCTTGATAGCCTAGTGGGCCACACCAAAGTTCGTGGCTTGCTGGAAAAGAGTCATTGTGCAGGTAACTGTTTACGACTGGCGCACCTAAGCGTTCAGCCAATGCTTTACACTCTTCGACGGCATCTCCCATGACCACGCCACCACCGGAAATGATCACCGGAAATTTAGCTGTTGCCAATAAGTCAGCAGCTTCATTTAAGCTTTGTTCGCCACCCGCACCTCGATCAAGACGTGAAGGCTTAGGGATGTCATAGGTGCTCTCACCGTAGAAATAATCACGAGGAATATTAAGCTGGGTTGGCCCCATTTCACTTAATGCACGGTCAAAACAGCGGCCGGTGTATTCAGCCATGCGATGAGGATGCGTGACGTGACCTTGATACTTTGTGAATTCTTGAAACATGGGTAACTGGTTACATTCCTGAAATCCACCTAACCCTTGAGTCATGGTGCCTGTCTCAGGAGTGATAATGACAACCGGGCTATGTGCCCAATAAGCGGCTGCAATGGCGGTGACACAGTTGCTGATCCCAGGTCCATTTTGACCTATTACCACACCATGAGTACCCGATACACGAGAGAACCCATCAGCCATATGGCCAGCGCCTTGCTCGTGAACCACTGGAATTAGACGGATACCTGCTGGAGCGAATATATCCATGGCATCCATAAATGCAGATCCCATAATGCCGAATATATTTGTCACGTCATTGGCAACCATAGTCTCTACGAAGGCCTCTGATGGTGTCATCTTAGTCGGACCTTCAACCACTGCTCGGTCATTTTGTTTGCGCATAACGAGTAATTCCTTGAATGAATACTTATCAAATAAATTGTTTTATGGAATGAAAGGTTCCACTAATCGATCGTTATCTACACTATTGGCTATAAAACATCCTGTCAAACACTAATTATAAAAAATGGTACTTTTTGTTCTGATTTTTGTATTTACATGTTAATTTCATGGAAAGCAAAGGGAGGTTGAACTTGGTTTCTCAAGCTGGATTTTCTAAGTAAATGGATTGGAATTGTTTTTAAAACAAAATTTTGAGTGGACTAAATATGACTAATGAACGGGTAAACGAGCATCTTGAATCTGCGGCTAAGGTCGAAGTGAACGTACGTGAGGTGTTTAATATCGATTCAGACTTAATCGTCACAGGTTTTCGGGAACCCGGTGTTTATGTGCCTGAGATCGATAAGGGGTATCACTTCAACAAAGAGGTGACACTGGCCATATTGGCAGGATTTGAACATAACCGGCGTGTGATGCTTCAAGGGATGCACGGCACGGGTAAATCGACTCACATAGAGCAAGTTGCAGCTAGGCTGAACTGGCCCTGTTTACGGGTAAATCTAGATGGAAACATTAGTCGATTAGATCTGGTGGGTAAGGACACTATCGTCATCAAAGAGGGCAAGCAGGTGACGGAGTTTCAAGAGGGCATTTTACCTTGGTCTATTCAGCGTCCCATTGCGCTTATTTTTGATGAATATGATGCAGGGCGACCGGATGTGATGTTTGTGATCCAACGTATTTTGGAGCGAGGTGGAAAACTGACCTTACTTGATAAGAATAGAGTGATCTCTCCCCATGTTGATTTTCGCTTATTTGCCACGGCGAATACCATAGGTCAGGGGGATTTTTCCGGGATGTATCGGGGCGTTCAAGTCCTGAACCATGCCCAGATTGATCGCTGGAATATTTTGGCATCACTCAACTACCTTCCTCAAGAAGAGGAGGTCAGCATGGTGTTAGATCAAGTGGCTAATTTAACGGGTAAATATCGAAGTAAAGTGGATGCAATGGTGTCATTAGCCAGTTTGACGAGAAAAGGCTTTGTTGCAGGAGAACTCTCGACCTTAATGTCGCCTCGAACGGTGATCACTTGGGCTGAAAACACCTTGATATTTGATGATCTCAGTCTCGCTTTTAAGCTTTCATTTTTAAACAAATGTGACGAGCAGGAGAGAGAGCTGGTTGCCGAATATTTTCAGCGCTGTTTCGGACGAGAACTGATGTTAACTGAGTAGGCAATATCATGAAGCTGATGAATAGATTTAACACGCCAGATAAAAGTGTTGATGCGGTAGCGACCTCGCTGGTAAACACACTTAGCAGTCAACTTGTTGAGCAAACGAGTGCGTCACAGCGCTTTATTTATCGTGATTTCACCCTGTATCGAGACACATACGTGATGCCGTTTTATGCGCCTCATCTGCAAGCTTATTGTCAACATTCGGATCAAGAAAAGGATCAAGTGGAGTCGGCATACTCTGCAACAAACCCCAATCATAGAGGGCGCATTGATGCCTTGTCATTGCGGCTTCTCTATTCTGATCTTGAGTTGCATCAAAGCCGAAAACCAGACACTCAAATAGCGGCATTGGTGTTTGAGATGCTAGAGCAGTTAAGAGTCGAAAGCCTGCAGCTAGAGCAGTGGCCGGGGATGAAAATGAATATTGATGGCTTATTTACTCATTGGTCTCGGACTTTTTATCACTCAGGGTTAACCGATACTGCCGTTGGGATTTTACTCTACACCTTAGCTCTGGTGACGCGGGCAAGATTGATGGCAGCAGCAGTGTTACCCGAAACAGAAAGCCTAATAGAGCACACACGAGCGGCTCTGGCCCCTGTTATCGGTGTTCAGTTGTCAGGTCTGCGTCGCCACAGGCTAGCGCAAAATCGGTATGGGGATTATGCGCTCGAACTTGCCGTCATCATCGAGAGGATGATAGCAGCTGAAGAGTGTGTATTACCTTCCGAAGAACAAGCCGCGAATAGGGATGAAGTCACTAATGGCTTTACCATACTGCTCGATGTGGCAAGTGCTGATGTGGGAGGGGTGGCAAAGGCGGATACTAAGCTTAGTGCTGGGCTTGTTGAGGCGAAACAGATCTATAAAGTCTTCACTACACAGTTTGATAAGGTTATTTTTCCAGCTAATTTGGTTCGCGCTGAATTGTTACAAGAATATCGACATCATTTAGATAAACGTGTTTTGCAGCAAAGGATTAATCTAAGTCGGCTAGCACGTCAGTTCTCGATAAAGTTGAGTCGTCCTGAAGTGAATGGTTGGCAATCATCCAAAGATGAAGGTTATATCGATGGAGGACGTTTGCCTCTATTAATCAGTTCTCCGAGTGAAACGGATCTATTCTATCAACCTCATCTCACACCCGTTATTGATTGTCATGTCAGCGTGTTAGTCGATTGTTCAGGTTCCATGAAGACCCATGTCAATCAGATCGCAACCATGCTGGATATTCTAGTGCGCGCATTAGATATGGCTGGTGCCGCAACCGAAGTTCTGGGGTTTACGACAGGGGCTTGGAATGGTGGATTGGCGCTTAAACAGTGGCGCAGGCAGGCTCGCCCGCCCAATCCCGGTCGCTTGAATCAGGTGTCGCATTTGATATTTAAACATTGTGATCAAAGCTGGCGACGCGCACGGCTCGGTTTAGCGTCCATGCTAAAACTGGATCTCTTTCGTGAAGGAATAGATGGCGAAGCGGTGCAATGGGCAAGTCAACGGCTCTTGGCTCAAGAAGCGAGTCGAAAAATCTTGGTGGTTATCTCCGATGGTAGCCCTATGGATACAGCAACCAATCAGGCCAATACCCCTTGTTATCTTGATCATCACCTCAAGGATGTCGTATCCGCTCAACAAGGGTTAGGAGTTGAGGTGATAGGTTTGGGGGTGGGTATTGATCTGAGCGCTTATTATCCAAACAATCTGGCTATCGATCTTGAGCAAGAACTTGATGTTGCTTTGTTTAATAGGCTGATAGAGGCGATCACCAAAATTAAGCGATGACAGTAATTGAGCCCGTTATAGTAAATCGAATACTGCTGAGATTGATAGATACCCTCCAAGTAACATTAAAAGCGCAAATACTAGATAGCGCATCGCATCAGCGCTTAAAGGTGGCGGATAACGTCGAGCCAGTAAGGTGGTTGCTGATACTAAAGGCAGAGCCAATGCGGATAGCATTAATATCTCTGAGGTAAGCAGGCCTTGGTAAGCGAGAAAACCGCTGCGGGTGGCAGAAGTGCAGGCGAACAACAGCAGTAGCATGTTGCGAATTGTCATCATTGGAAAGGGTTGACGATAAAAATGAAACACCAATGGCGGGCCAGCCATGCCAAATAAACCACCGGTAAAGCCAGAGGCAAGACCACTAATAAAGAAGCTGGCATCATTGCTGCGTGTTTTTAGCTCGCTATTTTTTGCGCCGAGAATAGAACTTATGCCGCTGATGATGATCATTAGCCCTAGCAGTAGCTGTAAAACATGAGTCGCGAAATCACTTAAGTAAGCAAGTATGACCACCCCGATAATGACGCCTGGAATGACGGCGATCCCTGTCACGTAGACTGCGCGCCAATCGAGTTGCTTAATACTACCAGGCAAAGAAAACGCGCAATTGACTAATGTTATCAAGCTGACGACGGCGGCGATAAAGCTAAGGTCGGCAAGTCCTAATGCCGTTGCCGCGCCAGTGACAATGATCCCGAGGCCAAAACCTGTAGAGGTTTGAAAATAGGTGCCAATCACGATGATCAGTAACAGCAAAATGAGGGTGCTTGTCATAGTGCGCTCCGCGATTTATCGCTCAGGGATAGGAGTGAGCTGACTGTTCTGCTCTAGGCTTGTATTGTCCAATGCTTGAGATTGAACCACTGTCACTGCGATGACTAGAAAGATGTCGTTGGCATTGCAACCTCGAGAGAGATCATTGGCAGGTTTTGCTAACCCCTGAAGTAAAGGGCCAATAGCCGTGGCCTGAGCCATTCTCTCTGCCAATTTATAGCCGATATTTCCTGCCTCTAAGTTAGGGAAAATAAGCACATTGGATTGGCCTTTTACTTTAGAGTTAGGTCCTTTTTTCTCAGCAATATCGGCGACAATCGCCGCATCGAGTTGAACATCTGCATCGATGGCTAAGTCAGGCATTGCGGCTTTGATTAAATTTGAGGCATCAACCACTTTGTCGACAGCCGAGTGTTTAGCACTGCCATTGGTTGAGAATGAAAGCATGGCCACTTTGGGCTCTTCACCGAGCAGGGCTTGCGCATTATGGGCTGCAGCAATGGCGATGTCTGCCAACTCCTCTGCGCTTGGGTCGATCACCAAACCACAGTCAGAAAAGATCATGCCACCTTTGAGTTGATGAAATGGCTGGCACATGATCATCAGGAAAAAGCTTGAAACCAGCTTAGCTTGAGGGCTGACACCAATCACGTGAATCGCACTGCGAACCACATCGGCGGTGTTATTGACGGCACCGGCAACAGAACCATGGGCATAGCCGAGATCTACCAGCAGATTAGCGAAGCAAAGGGGCTTGTTAACTTCCAGTATTGCCGCTTCTAAGGTCATGCCTTTGTGTTTTCTTTTTTCCAATAATGCCAGGCTAAATTCATCTATAAGCGAAGAGTATTCAGGGTCGATGATAGCGATCCCATCGAGTACGTTCGTGGTGTTATCATCATTGATAAGCTCAATAATTTTAGCGAGTTGACCCACTAGGATAATGTTAGCGATCCCTTCCTGACTAGCGCGTAAGGCGGCTTGAACAATGCGCAGATCATCACTCTCACATAGGACGATGGTGCGTGGAGATTGACGTGCTTGCTCTATTATTCGGCTGATCACTTTCATATTCATTTTCTTCTTGTGGTTGCGGTGAAATGACAATCCTTGCTTTGAACGTATTTTGAAAATAGGTATTTAGTGTTTCTACATAAGATATCAAACATAGCCGATACACTTTAATTAAACGAGACGTAAAGTTCCAATAATTGTAATTTATTTGTGATAATATGCGTTATATGTCATTAACGTCAATGAATTCTCAAAAAAAATCGTTATAATCTAAGGCTCTCATCTGTGACAAATAATAATGGGGATATATGAAAGACTCTCAAAGTGATCAACCTAACGCTGTTCGAGTCAATGGCGATACGCCGACGCTGCGTCTTTTTTCATTGCTTGAAGTTATTGCGCAAAGAGATGAGTTTTTTTCGTTACAGGGGTTAGTCGAAGAGACTGGCTTGCCTAAACCCACTGTACATAGAATGCTGCAACAACTTGAAGCTGCTGGCATTATTCAACGTGATGGTGATGAGCGACATTACAGCACTGGTGGTAGACTTCGTCGATTGGCAGAGCAGTTGCTACTGAATAACACCACCCACAGTGCGAGACGAGCTGTCTTACGTCAGCTGGTGGACGATGTGGGTGAGAGTTGCAATATTACCGCTCTGTCTGGTGGTGAAATCGTTTACCTCGACAGGATTGAAACCGCGGCTCCATTGAGGTTTTATCTACACTCTGGTTCCAGAGTGCCTGTTCATTGCTCAGCGAGCGGCAAATTGTTTTTGTCTGAGATGAGTCCCTCTCAGCGAAAAAGATTATTGGCACACGCAACATTGACTCAATATACAGAGAAAACCATTGTCGATATCAATGCGTTGGAAACTGAGATTGATAATGTAAAACATGCGGGTTACGCCATCGACAATGAAGAATTTTTACCTGGGTTATTATGTGTTGCTGTACTGGTTCCGACACCTTCGGGCCGTTCTAATTTAGGCCTCGCAATACAAGCACCCATTATGCGTTTAAAGCCTGAAAGTGCGCTGCACTTTTTGCCTGCACTGCAACGTGCAGCTAGAGCGCTAGCTGCCATAGAAGCTGAGAGTTGGCCCGCTTCATAAAGGCTGGACGGTTTAGAATGAGATTGAAAACGCCTTCTGATGAAGGCGTTTTTGTATGAAGTGTTTAGGATTTACTCTAATTATCACAACTTAGGCCGTAAGCGCTCTGGCAGTTCAAACTCTTTAATCTCGCCTGTTATCGGACATGGGAATTTAAGGTAACAGGAGGTGAGCTGCAGATTTATTTCATCTTCTGTTGCAATGCCATGTTGACGGTCGCCGACAACCGGGAAGCCGATAGAAGCCATATGAATGCGGATTTGGTGTTTACGACCCGACTCGATGTTAACTTGCACCAATGAGCGGTTTTGCTCGGCGTCATAGCGAATCAACGTTGCATGCGAGCACGCTGACTTTCCATCGACATCTGTTGCGATAGTCACTGATTGATTAGACTCGTTATCAGTAGCTAGAGTTGCAAAGTTGCCTTCAACAATCACTTGATAATATTTATCTAATGCTCTGACTTCGAACAGTTTCGCTAATGCTGCTGTCATTCCTTTACTGTGCCCGAGCAGCACAAGTCCTGTTGCAGCTCTGTCTAAACGGTGAATGATAAAAGCGGGCCTGTCCGGAGTGAGGCGGGTTTCTGCATAGCGATTGATGGTGGTGTGATCACCCCACTTAGAGCCCTGACATAGCATGCCATAAGGTTTGTACCACAAACTGTATTGACCCAAATCGGCGAGCAACTCAGCGTCATCGACTTGATGTTCAAGCACCTCTTGGTTGTAATAGAGGTGTAATTCATCGCCGATTTTAAGTGATTTCTTACCGCGTCTAAGACGTGAAGTACTTTGCCCACGAGTGTGCCACACTGCCCCTTTTGTCATGGCCTGCTTGATCAGTTGTTTAGATAACTGACTTTCATTAGACAGTATCGAAGCGGCATTGTCCTCACTTGAGGTAACCGTGACATGACATTCTATTTTATGGGGTGGAAGTGTTTGGCTCATAGACAAGTAAAAGTGTTCTGGCGACATTAATGAGAAGCGCAAGTTTACACTATTTCTTGTAAGATTTTTACTAGAAGTCACATTTCGTTTTATCGAAATAGTGAGTGAGAAACTAATTTAGTCACACGGAGATAATAAGTGTAGAAGATTGCATTTTCCGTTCTTCAGATCGTGTGTAATATGATCTTACTTTTGAGGGGAACAGTTAATCTGTTTAAAGCCCTTCACCAATAATATGTGGTGAAGGGCTGTAATTTTGACCGTCATAACGGCTAATTACACTCATAAATTAATATTGCAGCTATCCCTCTGCAATTGCATATTTTGCTTATTAACTTACTCCAGCTGTAATGCTATCAGCCCAGGGGGACATGACCTCCGTGACAGCTGAATTTGTTCCTGATTTATGTTCAATAATGGAAGGGCACCCAAAGTTAAAGGGATAAATGGTACGAGGAGCAAAAGTAATTTTCTTTGTTTTCTGTTGAAGTTCTGTTTGAATATCTGCTGAAAATTGGTCATCAGCAATCGTAATGTGTTCTTGGCTCACGTCTATTCTTGGAGAGTGTATAGCGGAATCTAAATCCATTTTATAATCCAATATGAATGATGTTAACTGAGCAACTGCAGGCATGATTTTTCGTCCTCCTGATGCACCTAAAGAAAACCTTGCACCATCATTTCGCTCAAGTAACGTTGGGCACATATTGGATAAACAATGTTTTGATGGCCCGATTGAATTGGGTTTGTTGGGTTCAGGATCAAACCACATTACGCCATTATTCATCAACACACCCGATGAGGGTAACATCAAACGAGAGCCAAAAATTGATAGTAAAGTCTGGGTGACTGTGACCATCATCCCGTCTTTATCTACGATATTAAAGTTTGTAGTACAGCTTGCTCTTACTTCTGGTGCATTTGTGTCACCCATTGACTCAAACCGTTCAGCATTCGACTGGCGTATCGCATTTTCGTAAGCAACGAAGCTAGAGGCTTCCGGTGTTTCTCCTTTTGCTTGCCAACTGTTTTCTAATAAAGATAAGCATCTTTCTAATGTCGAGCCTGCCGTAAATTCTGGTGTTGTAAATACTAAGTGATCGCGATAGTTAAACTTTGAAGCATCCGCAATTGTAGCCTCATAAGCCTTAAAGTCATTTAGGGTATGGCGTCCTCCAGCTGCCTGCAAATCTGATACCATTAATTTTGCTAAATCTCCGGTATAGAACTCTGATGGGCCTTTGTCAGCTATGACTTTAAGTGTTTTTGATAGTTGGGTTAAATCGCAAGAAGCTCCTCCCAATGCAGTCCAGCCTGAAGATTTTGAATACCCATCTTTTTCTAGAAATGCAGCATGAGAAGCCGGGAATTTAGCCAAGTCACGAGCAGCTCCAGACAATATTAATTGGCAATACCAATCAACGGGAACTCCTCCTGCCGCTAGATCCACGGCAGGTGTCACTAACCTTTTCCACGGAATCGTTGCATAGTTATCATATGCTAATTTCATACCTGCAACTTGCCCTGGAATTGCGACAGCTTTGGCTCCCATCACATTGACGTTGTCTTTTACAGAGGGCCATGGGAAAAGGTCACTCGCTAGTCCATCAATGAGGGGATAGTCTGTTAGTCTCAATTCTGAAGGGCTTTTCATGCCAAAATTGATGACCTTTGCATTGGCTTCACCTGCCTTGCGGATGAGCATATAGCCACCGCCACCGATTCCACTCATCCAAGGCTCAACGGCACCTAATGCGAAAGAAGTGGCTATAGCTGCATCAACAGCATTCCCACCTTCACGTAATATTTTTGCACCAACCTCTGAAGCCACTTTACTTTGAGATGAGACAATTCCATCTTGAGAAATAATTGCAGGTTTTCGGATTTTCCAGGATGAACTCAATCTAGACTTCATTTGATGCCTCATTTTTTTGGGGAGTGTTAACACTACGATATGTAATAAAACTGATTGATAAGATTGCTGCGAGTAGAAAAGCGACTGATATAGGTGTGGAAATAAAGATATTCCATTTTCCTGACGATATAATTAAAGCTTGTCGTACAGATTGTTCTCCTAAGGGGAGCAAAACAAAACCAATCATCATTGGTGCCAAAGGGAAATCTAGCTTACGCATACCATACCCAATAACGCCAAAGCCAAGCATAATCCATAGATCCATCTCACTTGAATTAAACCCATATACGCCCATCATGCATAACATTGCAATAACGGGGTAAAGTACTGAACGTGGTATTCGGACGATGTATGAAAATAGTCGAATTGCGGCCAAACCAATGATTGGAAGCATTAATGCTGCAATCAACAAAGCCAAGAAGATGGCGTAAACAATGATGATGTGATCAGAGAATAATGCAGGCCCTGGTGCGAGGCCATGAATTAAAAAGGCGCCTAGTAAAACCGCTGTTGTAACATCTCCAGGTACCCCTAATGCGAGAAGAGGAATAAGGGCTCCACCACAAGTTGCATTGTTAGCTGATTCTGCAGCAGCAACTCCATCAAGTGAGCCTTTTCCAAACTCTTCAGGTGTTTTAGATTTCCGCTTCGCTTCAGCATAAGACAAAAAAGCCGCTGGAGTTGCACCAAGACCAGGGATCGAGCCTAAGACTATACCGATTAAAGAGCCGCGTATAATCGTTGAAAGTCTTTCTTTTACCTGTTTGAAAGATATTTTTACTTTAGAAACAACAGCTTTTTTCTTCGAATTTAACACTGTGGTTTCTGCTTGGAGGAGCAATTCTGAAACAGCAAACAAACCAATAAGCATTGCCATTAGTGAGATACCATCCATCATCGATACTTCACCAAAAGTAAATCGAGGAGTCGCGACCATTGGATCTAATCCAATCGTTCCAAACATAAAACCTACAGCTGCAGCTATCATTCCTTTGGTTAGCGATGAACCCGATACTCCCGCTACAATAGTCAGTGAAAAAAACACCAATGTAGCAAATTCAGGAGGTCCAAATTGCGTGGCCATTTTTGCTAGGTAAACGGCGCCTAATATCAAGGCCACTGTAGATATGATGTCTCCAATAACAGATGACCAAAGGGCCATCCCCATAGCTTCAGCACCTCTTCCTTTTTTGTTTAAAGGATAACCGTCTAATACTGTTGCAGCCGCAGCAGGGGTGCCAGGAGTGTTTATTAAAATGGCAGGGATACAGCCGCTGAAGAGGCATCCCTTATATGTTCCCAACAGTATGCAAAAAGCAGTGATAGGAGGGAAATTGTAAGTAAGAGGAATAATTAAGGCTATTCCCATAGTCCCTGTTAATCCTGGTATAGCTCCCATAAACACACCGAAAGCGACCCCAACAAAAATTGCTAGTATATTCTGAAAGTCTAAAAGCAGAATTAAAGCTTGTCCGATATCATTCATTATATAAATACCTTTTATAACAATGGTAAGTTTAATCCATAATTAAATAAAACAAATAACCCAGCGGTTATTGTTGCGGAAAACAACAACATCACCATTGGTTTTTTTTGTCCGAAAACCATCATTAATAAAACGATAGTGACATATGATGCAATCAAAAAACCAAGCCATTGGAATAACACGATAAAGAAACTTAAAATGACAACAACAAGTACTGGCGCCAAGTTACAGGTGGTTTTGTTTTCTGTAATAGTGCTTGTTCTGTTTTTTGCAAATAATTTATATGTTGAGGTTGTCAACAGCAAAGAACTAAATGCACCGATCATAAAAATAGATAATGTAGGGAAAAACCTGGGTGACATTTCTGCCATTAAATTATCTGGGACATAATTAGGTATAATCCATACATCTGTCTCTTATACACATCTGACGCTGCCGACGAAGAGGATAGTGTAGATCT
>OJDH01000393.1_pt1 | contig 19958 bp, 24 predicted proteins | sample 1592761 | NCBI WGS metagenome assembly OJDH01 (sample SAMN05416855, study PRJEB24817) | seawater metagenome | isolation source: Sea water | place: Canada:Atlantic | collected 2013-11
TACCTAAACTGGTTTTAAAAAAGAACATGGATGTGGGTGTTATTATCCATACAAGCTGTTCAAGCGGGACTTTGATCCTCCCCCGATAAAACGGACACCAAAATCTAACTAAAGATGAGGTGTCTTATGCCCAAATACAATAATCCAAGATGAACTTGGAAGTATTCCAATGACTTTAAAGTCAACGCTATACAATTAAGTTATGTCGTTGGCGTCACAATCAAATCAGTTGCTGAAAAACTCGACATACACCCGTTTATGCTGTCACGATGGCGTAAAGAATATCGTGAAGGAATAATTGTTGCGGATAAACGAAAAAAAGTAGCAGGCCAATCAAAAACCAAAAAAACACTCACCAAAGAACAGCAACTTGAGCGTGAAAATAAAGCACTCAAGGAGGAGCTGTATATCCTAAAAAGTGGCAACGGTTTCTTGCCGAGGAACATCAGGCAGATATCGATTCATCGAAATACTCAGGGCCGACATAAAGGTCACGAGATTACTGAAGTTCTTTGATGTTTCTAAAAGTGGCTATTACGATTGGCGTGAGCGTCAACCTAGTGCTCGTACGATAGAGGATGTTGAACTTAAACAGAAAATCCAGCGAATATTCACAGAGAATAAAGGTTGCTATGGTAGTCCTCGAATATTTAAGGCCTTACAAAAGCAAGGGTACAACATAGGTAAAAAACGTGTAGAGCGGCTGTATAGAGCGCTTGGTTTGGTTGGCAGAGTGATGCGTGTGACGACACGTTCAGCCATTTATAAACGCTTCCTAACGACAGGTAAAAACTTACGACCTGATGGCGAAGTCCCATTGGCTAAAGATAAGGTCTGGATAGCTGATGTCACGTATTTGAAAGTTAAAGGCGTATGGCGTTATTTGTCGGTCATCATGGAGTTATATTCACGGCGCATTATTAGCTGGAGTTTGGATAAAAGTAGGACGATGGAAGTGACCAAACGTACATTGCAAAATGCAGTTAAGAAACGTAAACCATCCGGTAGCTTAATGCTCCACACTGATAGAGGCGTAGAATATCGTGGGCACATTTACCAGAAAGCATTGAAACGACATGGGATCACTCATAGCTTGAGCCGAGCCGGGAAATGTACTGATAATGCGCATATGGAGTCATTTTTCCATTCAATGAAGACAGAGGTTATTCGCGGTAATGTATTTAAAAGTGACAAAGAGCTACGTGGAACACTTGGAAGTTACATTAACAAATACTACAATGTTTTGAGGATGCATTCAGGGATAAACTATTGTTCTCCAATAGAATATGAAGCCCTGGCTGCGTAAAATAAAATGTGTCCGTTTTATCGGGGGGAGATCACTCGGTGTATTGGGAGGTTTTCACTAAATTCAGCTATTTGAGAGTTATTACCGAATAGTTTTAATTAAAATAACAAGAGGATTTAAAGTGTATAGACATATTCGTAGTATCGCGTTTTTGGTTGCCGTCATTAGTCTCACAGGGTGTGCAGGGTTAGGGAATATGAAGGAAGTAGAGTTTCAAACTCAAGCACAGTCAGATATGGCTACAGTAAATATAGTACGCAGAGCTGTTTTTATGGGCGATGGGGCAAAAGTTGAGGCTTGGGATGGAGACCGTTTTATTGGAACTCTTAGCGCAGGAACCCTTCTTCAATATCAAGCCAAACCAGGAGAACATAGCTTTATGACTTATGTTCAAGGATCATGGGCAATAGCCAAAGGAGAACTAAAACCAGGAAAAACATATTACTTAAAGTTTAATATGTCTGGATGGGGACCAACTAGTTTGGGGGTGGCTAAGGCTAGCGATTCTAGAATAACAGAATGGAACAAAATGACTACTGTTGCAATAGATCAATCATCCCCAAAAGAAGTACCTGAAAAATATATTATTAAGGCACGAAAAATCTTAAATCGAGTGGAGGCTGGCACTGCAAATGCAGCCCAAATTACCGATATCAATGCACTGTAGAACATTCAAGTTTAGTAAGTGGTACATGTGGGGCTACTTTATTTGGTAGCCCCTATTTAATGTCTACTTAAAGTGGGTTTTAATGCAGGACTTATCTTGGCTTATCTCTTTTACAATTATGAATAATGCGTATTTCTTAATTATTTGAATTTCAAATTATGTTTTAGTATACGTTTGTATGAATTGTTTCTAGCAAAATACTTATGATTGCTAATGTTGTGACTGTATTTATGTAAAATAAGTAACAAGATAAAATTGGATGCGGTGGTATTTACAGTGATGGTGAAAAACTATTTCAATCGTATGAACTCTAGCTTTTCAAGCAACTTCAAGTGTATCTCTCATTGCAGAAGATTCATTTGCTAGTGTTAACATGGTGTTAGTGCGGCGTTAATTCATTGTGTGCTTAATGTCTAAGGTGGAATTTTAAAAGATTAATGTTTTCTTGCTTTTTATGTTGACTTTTTTATTAGATATCTATAGCGTCGAATCAGTAAATACTGAAATTTGCGTAGAATATTATTATAAATTAAACAACAATAATTTGAATGGTAAATTATTTATTTTAACTACCACGAGGAAGGGAAACCATGAAAAAGATATTGCTAAGTGTATTTGTTTTTATAATTGTTGGTTGCGCCAGTAATGGCGATAAGCAAACAGCTAAAGGGGACGGTTATCGATGTGACAAATACGTTCCAACTGGAAGTGCTATTCCGAAGAGAATTTGTACTACCAAGGCACAAAGAAAAATCATGGAAGAAAATGCTAAAGATGTGTTGAAAAAAGCTAGGGACAATACAGTTACAGACGTTACGTACTGATAAAAAATCTTAAAATCATTAAAATTCAATAAATGTTATAATTTTTTCATTTGCTGTAGATGAGGTAGAGGATTTTTCTCTATCTCATTATATTTTCTAGTTGAATAAAGATTTGTTTTCATTCCTCTTAACAATATTGTACGTTTATCCTCAGGGTTAACTGAACAACTTACTACTTTCTTTATACAGTTAAAAACACAATATTAATGACTACTATAAAAAATTACGGTTATTTCCGCATATTAATAAACACCATTAAAAGTACGTTGTATGCATTAGTGCCATTAATAATATTAATGTTTTTAATTGAAATTGGTTTTGCATTTAATGAAGGTGCATCAGTAAAATCGTTTTTTACCTATGAATTTCTCATTTACTTTATATTTCATGACTTAATGTTCATCCTATATTTTACTATTTTACTATTTTTATATTAGTATTATTTATTCGTATATTAATGATGAAAAAACAGAAATAGCTATTCATCTATATAGATGAGAATAACTGTATTTTATACTTTTGCCAAAGTTGGCATTCTTGCGAGCGAACTCGAGTTGAATTAACCCTCACTTATCCGGTAATTGATTGACGCTAAGCAATCACAGGCACATTTTACTAACTTAACCTTTCTAAGTACGCTAAAATACGGGGCTATTATCATAGCTTTGAGCCCTTTATATTAATGAGCACTGCCACAATACCTGCCAACTTTTCAGAACTTGGCCTTATTCCACCTTTATTAGCTCGATTAACTGAGCTGGAATACCAACAGCCAACGGCAATTCAAGCGCAAGCTATTCCTAGTGTATTAGCAGGGCGTGACTTAATTGCAGGGGCAAATACTGGTTCAGGTAAAACCGCAACGTTTGCATTGCCACTATTGCAACAATTGCACGCTGAAAAGTCATCAACGAGCAATAGCGCTAGCAAAGGAAACTATGTTGCTGGGCTGATATTGGTGCCAACTCGTGAACTTGCTAAACAAGTTGCAGACAGTATTAAATCTTATGCTGTACATTTTAATGGCGCGATTAAAACCATTGCTGTTTTTGGTGGCGTATCAGCAAATACGCAAATGTTGGCTTTACGTGGCGGCACCGATATATTGGTTGCAACGCCAGGTCGCTTGCTCGATTTGATTTCAAGTAATGCAATTAAGCTAGATAAAGTTAGTACTTTAGTACTCGACGAAGCAGATAGAATGTTAAGCCTTGGTTTTACCGAAGAATTATCTGAACTGTTAGCATTAACGCCGAAGAAAAAACAAACCTTATTATTTTCTGCAACATTTCCAGAGCAAGTAAAAGCGTTAACGCAAGAGCTACTCAATAATCCAATTGAAATACAGGTACAAAGTAGTGACACTAGTACCTTAGTACAACGTGTTTTTACCGTAAACAAAGGTCAAAAAACTGCGCTTTTGGCATTTTTAATTAAGCAGCATCAATGGCGACAAGCACTTATTTTTGTAAATGCAAAAAATAGCTGTGAGCACTTAGCTACAAAGCTTTCAAAACGCGGCATTATTGCAGAAGTCTTTCATGGTGATAAAGGTCAGGGCGCTCGTAGCCGTGTGTTAGAAGAGTTTAAAGCAGGTGAAATTGATGTGCTAATTGCCACGGATATCGCAGCCCGTGGTCTTGATATTGAAAAACTGCCAGTAGTAATCAATTTTGATTTACCAAGAAGTCCAGCAGATTATATGCATCGTATTGGCCGAAGCGGCCGTGCTGGTGAAGTAGGTTTAGCGTTGTCACTTATCGATTATGAAGATTATCATCACTTTAAAATAATCGAAAAGAAAAACAAAGTTCGACTTGAGCGTGAACAGGTCGAAGGCTTTGAGGTTGATGAAGAACTTAATGAACGATTAATAGCTGATAAACCGATGGCAAAGCCAGAGGGCACAGGTAAGAAAAAGCGTAAAAATAAAACCTCTGTCAATGCAGATATTTGGTTGAGAAACTCTTAATTAGAACTAAATTATCAAAAAATAAAGCACGATAGTGGCTAATATGTACTATCGCGCTTTATTTTAAATCAACAGTTATTAGTCTTTATCTTACGCATCACAATACCATTAACCTAATTGTTTCACTGTTCGGTACACGTTAATTATTAAAGAATAAATGCTAGTTAAGTATCTGTTTTAAAGTTATTATTTTCTTGTTATTTAATTTGGTTTAATTGATACTGAAATTTAGTCAAAGCAAATTAACGCTAACAGTTTTAATTTTTCATACATACTACTGTTAGCTACATTTTATCGCGGGTTACAAGACATTAGGAGTTACCTATGCCAACAAATAAACACAAACGAAAAGCTACTGCTCATGCGAAAACTAAAACAACACAATCCGTTGGTTTGATCGCATCACATACAAAAATGTTTACCTACATTGGTTTGTTTTTAATGGCAATAAGTATCTACCTTTTTGCTTTTGAGTCTCAGCGTAATGCGATGTTTGGTCTTGCCATGCTTTCCCTAATTTCTGGTGTTGCGTTAACTTTTTTTGCCAAGATATCTGTTACCACTAAAAGTAAAAATTAGTTTTATGTCAAATTCAATGTCATTAGAGAAAATATTTATCATTATCGCCATTATTTTGGGTGTCGGCTCAGCGGTTGATTTAGTTAACTCCTTGGCAAGTTTAACTTTTGAAATTAGTGAAATATTACGTTGTGTTTTAAATATCTTTATTGCCGTTTTTTTATATCTATATTTTAACAAAAAACGTAAAGCAAAGCTGGAAACTGAAAGTACATAAGTGATCTTTCAGCATCAAAAGTATACTAGGCTAGATTATTTTTCTAATATTTAGTTGTAGGTAACACAGGTAAAAATCCGAATGTATAATTTTTAAAGAACAACCACTTGAACCAATAATGTTCAATAAATGTATGGTTATTGAACACTATTCTCCAATCTCAGCTAACGACGATAATTGTTACATAATTATTGTTAATAATTGCGCTTAACAGTAGCATTCTGCCTCACTTTAGATTAAATTTGCCGCCTTAAATTTACAGTTAACCAGAGCGCCTTATGTTAGAAAACACTCTCCCTCATCTCGAAAAACTGATTGAAGACATTATTGAAAAAAATAACCTACTAAAAAGTAAAGTAGTAGAGCTAGAGCAGGAAAAGTCTGCACTTAAAGATGAAAATGAAACGTTGCAGCTTGAAATACTTGAAGGTGAAGAAAAACAAACGCAAACCAACACTGTTTTGACCAACCTATTAGGGAAGTTACAAAGCGTAGATGAGGTAAATTAATGTTTGCTGAAGACTCTAAAGGCATCAGCATTCAAATTATGGGCAAGCAACATCAGTTTACTTGCTCAAATGAAGATGTAGATGATTTAAAGCAAGCAGCTCGCAAACTCGCCGTTATGTGTGATGACATTAAAAAAAATACAGGTGTAGCTAGTAGTGAGCGAGCTTTGTTGGTGGCATCACTTAATTTGAGCTATTCGCTGTTGATGGCGAATAATAAAATTGAGCATTATCAACACGGACAAAATGCGTTGATTTCTACGTTAAAAGACGCGTTGTAAAAAATTTAACTTTTTCTGTATACGTCACTATCACTCAATTTCGGTAGTGACTATACCTGCAATTTTATGCCTAGCGCACTAAATTGTTATATTTGGGAAAATATTCCTTATGGCTGATGCCAGTATTGAATTTAAAGGGTCAAGCTTTACCCTCTCTGTTTTACATTTGAATACGTCAATATTAGCTGATATGCGCGCTGACTTAGCGAAAAAAGTCGCTCAAGCTCCTGATTTTTTTTATTTAGTTCCAGTTGTCGTTAGCATTGAAAAATTAGATTGTGCAATTGATTATCAAGCGATTAAAACCTTAATTGAAGAGTTTAAATTTACTTTTGTTGGTTTTACTGGCTCGGTTGCTAAAGAGCAGCGCCAGCTTATTCGCGAATTAGGCTTTTCATTCGTTAATACGGCGAAAGCAAATACCTCAGCCAAAGCTGTTATTACAAAAGAGTCAACTGCTAATAAAACTACTGAAGTAGCTGCCGAACCTGCGTCTGATTTATATACCGATAAAGTACATCGCGGCCAAATTCGTTCTGGCCAACAAATTTATGCTAAAGGTCAAAATTTAGTGATTATTGGCTCGGTTTCGGCAGGTGCAGAAGTTATTGCCGACGGGAATATTCACGTTTATGGCTCATTACGCGGTCGGGCGATTGCTGGTGCAAAAGGTCACCATAAAGCGCAAATATATTGCCAAAACCTAGAGGCTGAATTGGTGTCAATTAATGGCAACTATTGGTTGAGTGACTCAATGGAGCAAGATTGGGGGTCACCTGCGTTTATACAGTTGACTGACAGCGAATTAACGTCATCAAAACTTATTTAACTTTTAACTTTTAACTTTTAACATTTAACTCAAAAAGGATATTCGGTCTATGGCACGAATAATAGTTGTTACATCAGGCAAGGGTGGTGTAGGTAAAACAACATCAAGTGCTGCAATTGGTCTTGGTTTAGCGTTGAAAGGCCATAAAGTGGTTTTAATCGACTTTGATATTGGCTTACGTAATCTTGATTTGATTATGGGTTGTGAACGTCGTGTTGTTTATGACTTCGTTAATGTTATTAATGGTGAAGCAACACTAAACCAAGCGTTAATAAAAGATAAACGCGTTAGTAGTTTATCAATATTACCAGCTTCTCAAACACGTGATAAAGACGCGTTAAATAAAGAGAACGTTGGCAAGGTATTAGAAGAGCTTGGTGAAACGTATGATTATATCATTTGTGATTCACCTGCAGGTATTGAAGCAGGCGCGATGATGGCGCTTTACTATGCAGACGAAGCCATTGTTACAACCAACCCTGAAGTATCATCTGTTCGTGACTCTGATCGCATACTAGGCATGTTGGCTAGCCGTTCACGTCGTGCTGAACTTGGTTTAGAGCCAATAAAAGAGCATTTATTGTTAACTCGCTATTCTCCTAAGCGTGTTGAAGAAGGTGAAATGCTGAGTGTAGAAGACGTTGAAGATATTCTTTCTATACCATTGTTAGGTGTTATACCTGAGTCGCAAGCGGTACTTAAAGCGTCTAATGCTGGTGAGCCAGTAATTTTAGATACCGAAAGTGATGCCGGTAAAGCGTACCAGGACGTGATTGACCGTCTGTTAGGTGAAACAGTAGAGTTTAGATTTTTAGTTGCCGAGAAAAAAGGCATTTTCAGTCGTATGTTTGGAGGATAACATGGCATTATTGGATTATTTTTTACGTAAAAAAGAAAAACAAGTAACAACGGCTTCAAAGGCAAAAGAGCGCCTGCAGATCATCGTTGCTCACGAGCGTAATAATCGCAATAAACAGCCTGATTATTTACCGCAACTTACTGAAGATATACTTGCCGTATTGCGTAAATATATTCATGTTTCTGATGAAAGTTTTTCGATAAATCTTGATAACAAAGATGGCGATTTAAATGTGTTAGAGCTAAACATTGAATTGCATGATGAACAAAAAGCTGACTAATTAACGCGTTATTTTAGTTACTTTAGCTACTTTGTTAATGGCAAATCATTTTGGTGATTGATTATATAAGTTATAAATAGCGCCACCATAGGCGCTATTTTTTATGTAAAATGTGCTGGCCGGCTATCTTGCATCAATATATCGAGTTTTATTTGTGCTTGTTTAGGTTTTGACAAATCACTGACCTCTATCATTTCACACTCGTCTCTTACCATTTCAGCAATCAGGCTAGGGTAATGGCGACAATCTTCAGGCCGGTCTAAGTAGATACTGCAAGTGTACTTATCTTTTTCGTCAGGTTTGGTTTTGGGGGCTATGTCGAGAAATGGGCATCTGTTGAGCCTGACACCTGATTTAGGGTCGAACCATATTTCGTTATTTTTAACGTAGTCGAATATCTCAGGATTAAATATTTCCCAAAGATCAATTTCCTCTTGGGTAGCAGAAAGATCGCCGTCGCCATACTTAATGCAACATTTCCCACATTGATTACAATCTTTCATATTCTGCTACTTAGCGTTTAACTTAACTATTAGCATAATCACACAAGAACAGTACTTTTGCTAACAGGTGTTTATAAATTAAGGCTGTAAATTGCGATTAAAAAATTCTACAACGCTGCTCTCTGCCTTGTTTTTATTTAATTGCCAAAGTCGAGTATGCGCGCCACCTTCGGCTTGCCAGAACTGCTTTGGTTCTTTTGCCGCTGTGAATAAACGCTCACCATGGCTAAAATCAACAGTGGTATCAGCTGTACCATGCATTATGTAGATAGGGCGAGGAGAAATTTGTGCTATATAGTTTTCTGGGTCAGTTTCTTCGCTGGTTAAATCACCACGCCATTCAAAGAACAATTCAACTAGTGGCATTAATGGGTAACGGGGTAAACCATAAATGATTGCTGCTTGCTCTGATAATACATCCATCGAATTTGCATAGCCGCCACTAAATACTCCAGCCTTTATGCGTTGGTCTTTCGCCATAACTATCATGCTAGTTGCTGCGCCCATAGAAAAGCCCATAACACCTATTGAGTCAAAACCTTTTACTGTTTCCAAATAATCGAGGGCAGCTACAACGTCTTTCTTTTCGTGAAAGCCCATAGTCGATAATATTGCTGGGTCTTGACGCGGATGGCGTAAATCAATAGCTAATACGCTGTATCCTGCATTTACAATCGATTTGGCGTATCGCATTCCTTCATGGCGACTTGCGGTTCTGCCGTGTACTAACAATACCGCATGTTTGGCATTGCTGGTTGGCATATACCAAGCGGGTATCGTAAAACCATCAACCGTATTAAAACTTACATCTTCAAAGGCAATTGCTTGAGTACTTGGGTCACCACAAAACACAAAGTGCTCTACATCACATTCGGTAATGTCTAATTCGAGTATTTTAGAAGAGAAAAACCAAGCGCTGCCGATATAAGCAAACGTTATGAGCACAACGATTGATATTATTATTTTTTTAATCATTATGTTGACCTTTAATGGTGAGTTTTTGTTGGCAGTGTTGAGTGTTTACAAGAAAGTTTTGATACGTCCTGATAAACACTCAAGCGGTTTAAAGCATGGTATTAACACGTTGGAATATGCGACTAGCTGTTATAGTGAAATAATGCTGTCTTTGTCGATTTCAATAGCTTCATCTAATGAAGCTAAAATAGCAGCACGTTCTTTTAACTTTGTGCCATGATGCGCTGTCATATTTAGTGTTTGCATTTGCTTAGCAACGGCTTGTGCAGTGTCCATTAGTTGTTCTTCTTCAACAACAACGTCAAGGAAGCCAGCTACCGTGGCCGCTTCTGGTGAGAATAACTCAGCGTTAATTACCGAGCGAGTTAGGTAATTGCTCGGTAAACGGTTACGGGCAATTTCAATACCGGCATTGTGCATAGTCATACCAATAGCGACTTCGTTTAAACCAATTTTAAAGTTACCCGCACAACCAATACGATAATCACAGCTAAGTAATAAAAAAGCACCTTTTGCGATGGCATGACCATTACAAACACCAATAATTGGTGTTGGGAAAGCTAACATTCGACGAGATAATTTTGAACCTTTAGTGACAAGTGCAATAGCTGATTCAGGGCCCGCTTTCATGGTTTTAAGATCGAAGCCACCTGAAAATATTCCGGCTTGGCCAGTTAAAATAACAATCGCTTTTTCTTGCTCTGCGTGATCTAAAGCACTATTCATTTCGTCGATAACTTGCGGCGATATTGCGTTAACTTTGCCGTTATTTAACGTAATTACATGCACATTGTTTTCAATTGCTACGTTGATCATTTCCATTTTATTACCTTTGAGTCATTCATTATTTATTGTTGTTTATACAGGGGTTTAGTCAAAATTCCAAACGGATTTTATCCGTAATTGTTGGCTAACTGGTAGGCCACTCTGTCCTGTATAACGCCGAGATAGCGCTTAATGTTTAATTTATCGTCAATCAAACTTAAACTGTCTGCAATTTCTAGCATGATGGTCATCATAATATCAGCGGCGCTAAAGCTACTTCCAGCAAAATAGCTGTTTTTTGCCAAGGTGGCATCAATATAAGAAAAATCTACGGCAATTTCTTTAGCTATGTAATGATCTAAAGGTGCAGAACCTTCTCGTTTTTCCATTGTCATTAATAATTTCGTAATTACAGGTAATGCTAAAGAGCCTTCGGCAAAGTGCAGCCATTCAAGGTATTGATAATATGTAGCGCTATTTGCCTCAGGCCTTAACTTTAGCGCAGACTTTACAGAGTCACTTTGATTCAAAATATACTCCATTACTGCGCCAGACTCACAAAGCGTGATGCTATCGTCAACAATGATAGGCGCTTTGGCGAGAGGATGAATCAATTTCAAACTCTCAGGAGCTAAATTCGAGCTAGGATCACGTTGGTGATGAACCAGTGTGTAGGGCATGTCGAGTTCTTCGAGTAACCAAATAACTCGTTTTGAACGCGATTTATTTAAATGATGAACGGTGATCATAAATTTGTTTCCTGATAATTATTCTTTAGTTTGTTCAACGCCTAGTCCAGCAACTGATTGCTCTTTTGGTGTTGAATGAAATCTTAAATGGATTACTTTTACCAATATACCGGCGGTAAAAAGCATAATGAGTGTGTAAATAGCGGGCGTAAATGACATTTTATAATTAGTCAGTAAAGTTAATGCCATAAACATTGATAACGTACTATTTTGTAAGCCTACTTCAATAGTAATTGATGTTCTTTGTGCAGTTGTTAGTTTTAGCCATTTACTGGAGTAATAACCTAACGCCATTGTTGATATGTTTAATATTAGTGAAACAGGACCTGCGGCAATAAGGGCGGGAATAACGATATCTTGTTGAATATAAGTTAAAAATATAATCAATAAGGTTAAAAATAAAATGCCAAATTTTGCGACGTAAACCTGTGAACTTGCTGCTAATTTGGGTAGGAAAGCTTTAATCAACATACCAATAGTAATCGGTACTATGGTGAGTTTCATTAAACTGATCATGGTGGCTAGAATAGGTAACTGAAATTCATTCCCTTGACCCATAAAATGGTTCAACGAAAAGTTTAATATCACAGGAATAGTAAATACAGTAATTAAGCTAGCGACCGCTGTCATGGTAACCGAGAGCGCAACATCGCCTTTTGCTATGTGCGTGAACATATTTGAGGTTGTGCCGCCAGGACAAACAACTAATAACATCACACCAACTGCATATTCTGGCTCTAGCGGCATAACGGTTGCTAAGGTAAAGCCAATAATGGGTAATAATATCAACTGATTCACTAGACCAATTGAAACGGCTTTAGGTGATTTGGCAACGCGCTTAAAATCATTCGGTACTAGTGATAATCCCATCCCCATCATAATTAAAAAGATGCATATGGGAATAATCTGTGTATTTATAAACGTAACTAATTCAGTACCTTCCATAACTACCTCGTGTAGACGTTGATATTTATAATTTGACGTTAGTGGTATTTACAGTGAAATAATTTTTCCTATTGCAGCATCAGCTTTGCCTGAAAGTACGTCTTGATAGGCGTTGCAGATACCTCTTGCACCGGATGAGTGTTCGATAGTGATGATGCTTCTACAAAATTCAATGTAGCTTTGTAGTGACTGACTAATTTTACTCATGGTTTCGATTGCACCCCAATCGCCTGTGCGTTTTTTCAACTGTGTTGGCGCAAAAAAGAAAGTAGGAACAACACCAGGTAAAGGGCTTTTAGTGCTTAACTCGTTTGGTACTAGGTCATTATGGTGGGTTACACCGACGCGGCAAGAATAACGAAGTTGTTTAGCAAAGTGTGTGTGTATTGCTGTTAAAGTTTTTTGGCTACCAGCCATATCGACTAATATACTGGGTGAATTAGTGTTAAGACTGTCAATTTCATCATAACTGACAACCTTGTCATAACAGCCAAGGCTTTCAACAAACTTTCGATTACTATTGGACGTTATGCCAACTGTAGCAAGTTCGCCTCTAGCTTTAATGGCGAAGGCTAGGGCGATACTCGTTTTGCTTGATGCGCTGGTGACTAAGTATTGTTCAGCACCAAAGTAACGTTGATCAAACATAAAATCTTCAATCAACCAAGATGTAGTGAATAAGCCGCGCACGAGCATGTCAAAGTCTTCGTTGTCTTGATTATAGAAAGGGTTTTGTTTTACTCGTTCGAATGAGGCATAAACAGGTGATAAACCTGCCCGATGTTCACTGATATCATAAAAGCCCGATTCACTGACTTTACCCGCAAGTACTTTTACATGACTTGCCATTGGTACAAAGCCCCAAATTCGTTCACCAATAGCAATTTGCTCGCAATTAGATAATACAACTTCGGAATACCCCATAGCGGGAATACGACCCCAACCTGCGTCAGCAGGAAAGAAGTTCCAATATTGTAATGTGTCACCAGCTATCGCATAACTAATGTTATTAGCCGTTAGGGCAAATTTATCAATTTTTAGTACCACTTCATTTTTTTTAAGCTGAGTATCAATGTTAGTGATGATATGACGGCTGTTTTGTAAGTTATGCTTATCTACTTCGAATACTGTTGCGTTAATAGCGCTCATCAGATTTCCTTGATTGCCTTGTTAGAACTAATTAAAAAAAGTGACGGCGTTGTCGAGCGCTTCGCGAGCTGTTCTGGTGTTATTGACTGCTGCGTTTTCATCGGCGTAACCAAAAGACATACCAAATAAAATGCCGCGTTCATCAGGTAGGTTTAATGTTTCTCTGACAGGGTCAGGAAACTGTCCTAACGCTCCTTGCATACAATTTGAAATGCCATGCTCTGCCATGATTAATGAAAGCGTTTGGGCATAAATGCCCAAATCAACCGCGCCCATAATGTCTAAATATTTGTCCATGGTGAAAAATATCGCATGTGGCGCATCAAAAAACTGCCAGTTGCGTACCATCGCCATTTGTCGCGCTTGTTTGTCTTCTCTAGCAATATTCACAGAGCTATAAAGTGCGTTAGCTGAGCCAAACTGACGTTCTCGATGAATGCCGCTATATTGCGCAGCCCAATTAAAGTCGGGATTTGGCGCTGCACCACTCATCAGTGTTTCAATGAACTTGGCTTTAAGGATGTCTTTTGTTTGCCCCGAAACGATACACGTTTGCCAAGGTTGTACGTTACAGTTTGAAGGTGAAAGCTGAGCACTTTCAAAAATGCTATTTAATGTTTGTGTTGGTACTGGTTTATCAAGAAATGCTCGAACAGAATGGCGTGCTTTCAAGATTGATTCAATAGACATATTTCCAGCTCTTAAGTTAGTAAAATGAAAAGTAAATTGTTTATAAGCCAAAATCTTAGCGTAAATGTGGTGCTTATATTTTGTTAGATATGTTGATAGTAATAAAACATTGATATGAGTTGTAGTTAACGCATGTTATTCACGCTAACTACAACCCGGTAATGCTATTACTTAAAACTCATACGAAAGGGTGGCACCAAACGTACGAGGCTGATTTGGATAGCCATTAAAACTACCAGCCTGAATTGGTGGTGGGAATGAAGATAAGAAGTACTCGTCATTATTCAAATTACGAACCCAAATTTGTACCGCTAGTCCATTATTGAAATGTAATCCTGCACTTGCGTTTAAGGTTCCAACTTCACGGGTAATAGAGTCAGGTACATTTTCTACAATGTGAACTTCGCTTTCATAGAGGTAATCAGTTCGGACATAACCATATGCACCACTGGCAAGTTCAAAGTTGTAAGTAATACCAGCAGTAATACTACGTTCATGAATACCTGCAGGTTTTTCGCCAGACAAATCTACCGGACCGTTTAGCCCTGATGCACCTTTAAATGAGTCATAAACTGGATCAAGGAAGGTACCTGCTAAAGTAAGTGACCAGTTTTCTGTAGGATTATAAACCGAGTCAAATTCAATACCTTTAGTACTTTGTTTGCCTGCATTTGCTAGCACAAAACCCGTTCCGATAAATATTGATGATTGAAAACCATCGATAGTTTGATCAAAAATGGTCACGTTAAATGCACCTTTATCAAAGCGCGCTTTCATACCAAGTTCATAAACCGTTGATTCTTCAGGGGAAGCAAATCGGCCGCCATAGTTTTGGTTTGCTAATGCTAGCCCTGCATTTTCTAGCGCTGCTTGATCGTTTGCTGATGGGCTTGAGTAGCGAGATAAATTCCATGAAGTTGCTTTAAAGCCTGTAGCAGCAGACGCAAACAAATTAATGTTGTCATTAAGTTCGTAAGCTAAACGCATTGACCATGTGGTTTTACTGTCGTCAGATTTATTATTTTCTACTGCATTTGGCAGCCCAAGCATAGGCGGTAAAAATTGTAGACCTTTTATTGTTGGCACAGCAGGAGCTAATTGTGGAATTAAGCCAATAGGAACACCAAATAGCGTGAGTTGTGTATCTAAATCAATTCCGGAAAGAACGTCAGTATTATTTTGGGTAATGGTGATTTCTTTTTCGTCTTTGGTGTAGCTAACACCGAAGATGGCGGTTAAATCATCTGAAATGTGGTAATCAAAGTTAGCAAATAGTGAATATGCATCATTGTCTTGATTAAATTCAGAGTTTACTGCCGATTGATTTGACAAAAATGTACCTGGACCTAGGCCATATGCCCCTTCAACACCGGCTAATAAGCCCGCTGCACCGCCGGCTGCTAATAAAACATCAAAGTAGTTTCTGATATCATTACCGTAATTTAATGTATCGCCAGTGTCGACTTCTTCTTTGAAGATATAAGCACCAACCATCCATTCTAACGCTTGTTTTGAGGTTGAGGTTAAGCGAAACTCTTGCGTGAAGGTATCAATATCTGTGTGACCATCTTCAGTTAAAATATCTAAAGAGGTGTAGTCAACATCGTTGTTAAAGTTTGATTTGTTATTGCGAAATGACGTGATTGAAGTGAAAGCGTAAGTATCAAAATCAACATCAACTTGTACTGAAACACCACCGTCTTCAACGCTGTTAATAGGGTCTATATTTAAGGCTGACTCATAGCTGAACGGGTTTGAATCATCAAGCACGACTCCGCCTAATGCTCTAACAGCCCCCGTTGTAGGGCCATTAATAATATCTGCAACGCTACAACAGGCCTCATCAATTTCACTATAATCAGCAATAATTCTTACTGTTACGTCTTCGGTTGGCTCATAAAGTGCTTGGCCACGAATATTCCAGCGGTCACGATCATTTATTTCGTCTAAACCTACGACACTGTCAGTAAAACCGTCACGGGTGTTAAACCCGCCAGATAAGCTTAAGGCTAAGGTGTCTGAAACACCGTTAGTAACATAGCCTTTGACGGTGCGTTGATTAAAGTTGCCAATGCCAAATTCAATTTTGCTTTCAAGATCATGCGACGGTGCTAGTGTACGTACGTTAATGACACCAGCGGAGGCGTTTTTACCAAATAAGGTACTTTGTGGACCACTGAGCACTTCTATTTGCTGTAGTCTTGGTAAATCACCAATTTGCGCAGCAGCTCGTGAGCGATAAACACCATCAATAAAAACACCTACAGATGGCTCAATACCTGTATTGTTGGTGCCATTACCAAAACCCCGAATGGCAAAGTTAGTATTGACTGAGCGTTGTAATGGCGTAACACGCAAAGTAGGAACAAGGGTTTGCAAATCGTTCATGTCCATTACTTTGGTTTGTTCTATTGCTTTACCACTAATAACGGTAACGGCGACAGGAGATTCCTGTAAACCTTGTAGGCGTTTAGATGCCGTTACGTAAATTCTTTCAATATTTTCGTCATCTTTTTCTATACTGTTATTTTCTTCTTGGGCGTTCGCTGTTGAGTTGATTGCTGCTACAACTGCAAATGCGAGTAAGGAGTGCTTAAAAAATTTTGGTTTATTATTATTCATTTACTTCCCCAATACTGACTAATAGTTATTAAATAACCTTGTTAACACATTGTTTTATATAAAATATGTATGACGCTTAAGCGCTCTTATTTGTAACCTGTAAATATATAACTTTGTAAAATTAACGTTGTTCAATAACAGCAAGGGCATGACACAGAAGCTTATTATTTCTTCTGAAAATAACTATCTACCACTTATGTTGAACATTTAATCGCCAAATCATGCTAAGTGCAGCGATTAAATTAAACCAATCAATTGTTTTAATAGATAACTATTCATAAAAGGAATAATACGTGATAAATGTCACGTTTCTTTGTGAGTAAACGGTGATATGTCGTCTTTTAGCTTCTGAGTTTCATTTTTGAATGATGAGCTATAAAGTAAAATTTAATACTAATAACACTTATTTATAAATCTGTTGAATATAAGGTTATAAGTATTATTCATTTGGATAATACTTATGAGTAACTTAGCATGTGTAAAAGACAATGTTATTTGTGTGAATGAATTCACTTAAGTAATCATTTAGCCATTGTCATTTAATCTAGCAATATAAAGATAATTATTTGGAGAGCAACATGCCGGAATACAATGCGCCCATTCGTGATGTTAAATTTGTTATGCAAGAACTGCTGAATTGTGAAAATCACTATCAACACTTGGGGTACGAGGATGCAAGTGTCGATATGGTTGACGCCATTATTGCTGAGGCTGCCAAATTAACCGAACAAGTTGTTGCTCCGTTAAACCAAATTGGTGATCAACAAGGCTGTACATGGACTGACGGTGTTGTAACTACGCCAGATGGTTTTAAAGAAGCTTATCAACAATATGTTGAGGGCGGTTGGCCTACGTTGTCTCAGTCAGAAGAATTTGGTGGCCAAGGTTTACCACATTCATTGAATATTAGTATTGCGGAGCTATTCTCAAGTGCCAACCATAGTTTTGCTATGTACCCAGGGTTAAGTCACGGCGCATTAGCCACAATAGAAGCACATGGTACCGCAATTCAAAAGCAGCAATTTATGCCAAAGCTAGTTGAAGGTAATTGGACTGGCACCATGTGTTTAACCGAGCCTCATTGTGGTACCGACTTAGGCATGTTGCGTACAAAGGCTGAGCTTAACACTGATGGAAGTTATTCATTAACGGGTACTAAAATATTTATTTCGGCGGGAGAACATGATTTATCTGACAACATTGTTCATATTGTTATTGCCCGTATACCGGGTGCTCCAGAAGGAAATAAAGGAATATCGTTATTCATAGTACCAAAATTTAATGTCAATGATGATGGCACCATTGCTGATAGAAATGGCGTAAATTGTGGCTCTATAGAACACAAAATGGGTATTAACGGTAATGCAACCTGCGTTATTAATTTTGATAGCGCTAAGGGACACTTAATTGGTGAACCAAATCGAGGTCTTAAATGTATGTTCACCTTTATGAATGCTGCTCGTATAGGTGTAGCAAGTGAAGGTGTTGCGGCGGCGGAAGCTTCTTTTCAAGGTGCATTAGCTTATGCAAAAGACCGCCTACAAATGCGCTCAATTAGCGGCATAAAAAATCCTGATGGCCCAGCAGATCCAATTATTGTTCATCCAGATGTTCGTAGAATGTTATTAACACAAAAGTCTATCGCGGAAGGAGGCCGAGCATTAGTTTCTTATTTAGCGCAACTTGTTGATATTGGCCACGCCGAAAAAGATGATGCAATTAAAGCCGATGCTGAAACAAAGTTAGCGCTATTAACGCCCATCGCAAAAGCATTTCTTTCAGAGCTAGGCTTTGAATGTACCAGCCATGGTGTGCAAATATTTGGCGGTCACGGCTTTATAAAAGAGTGGGGCATGGAACAGTTAATGCGCGATACCAAAATTAGCTGTTTGTATGAGGGCACTACAGGTATTCAAGCATTAGACTTACTAGCACGTAAAGTTATAGGTTCAAAAGGCGAAGTGTTAAAACCATTTTCGAAGGACGTTACCGTATTTTGCCAAGAAAATATGGATAACCCAGCCATGGCAGAGTTTATTCAGCCAATTATGGCTTACGCTAAAGAATGGCATGACATAACAATGACTATTGGCGCGAAAGCAATGAATAATCCAGATGAAATTGGTGGCGCATCTGTCGACTATTTAATGTTCTCAGGTTATGTCACCTTAGCGTATTTTTGGGCTAAAATGGCAAAAGTAGCACAAGATAAAATCTCACAGGGCACTGATGATAATGCTTTTTATCAAGCTAAAATTAAAACCGCCCAATTTTTCATTCAACGTATGCTGCCTAGAGCAAAAGGCCATGCGGCCTGTATCAATAATGGTGTCGATTCGATGATGTCATTAGATAGTGAAGATTTTGTATTTTAATTTTTGTCATTTCATAAGTTAATTTGGTTAAACAAGTCCTGAAACGTGTAAATACATTTCAGGGGAAAATTGAGAAAATAATAAAAGTCACTACTTGATCAAGTAGTGACTTTTTTATGCGCAGCTTTAGCTTGAAAATAACTAACTTCAAGTTAGTGGCATGCCTATGGTTTAGAGATATAAACCAAACCCAAAGCTTAAAATTTATTTGTCGCTATTTATGAGTGTAATTTTTTCTTAATATAATTAATTAAAAAAACACTTTCGCCACTGTGTTTATATACAGCTAAGTGTGGAATCCGTATTTATTGTGAAAAGACAGATTTAATCGGCCTTTCTCCTACCTACAAATAAGTATAAGAAAGTAACTTATTGAGCTTAAAAGTAAATGTAGGTATATTACTATGAATAAATATACATTAGGCGGGAGTGCTTTCTTGTGGAAAGTAGGATCTAATCTGTCTAATAAGCTGTTATATGCCTAAAGGATTTTCGAGTGAATAATCAGCCATGGGTTAAAATATATGATGACGAAGCTTGGGATGACTCGATTGTAGGCAACAGAGAGGGGTTACTGGCTTTAAAGCAAGCAATTGATGATGCTCTCGAAAATGAATGCGTTGAAGTTGCTGATAGATTTCAAAGTGACTTTGGTGTGGTTGCATTCTCTGATCAAGATTGGGAGCAAACCGAACCTCAAGAAGTTAAAGGCACATGGGGTGTAATTGTCCCATTTATTTTATTTATCTGGGCTGTTGTATTACCTTTGTTTGCTATTTACAAACTAGCATTCGAGTAAATCGGCATATAACAAGGGTTTTCAAGTCGGACAAATTACAGTTGGCTTTTTGTTCGTGCCTCA
>OJDH01000394.1_pt1 | contig 19898 bp, 18 predicted proteins | sample 1592761 | NCBI WGS metagenome assembly OJDH01 (sample SAMN05416855, study PRJEB24817) | seawater metagenome | isolation source: Sea water | place: Canada:Atlantic | collected 2013-11
TGAGCTAAAGAGTGTTTCTCTTTGAATATTAAGACCGACTTCAAGTCCGGTGATTTTGTGTGCTCGCGCGGCAATCATCGTAGCTTCGACAGCTTCAATATTGTCATCAATGCCTGCAATATCTGCCTCTAGCGCAAGAACCTCTTTGCTTTTCTTTTGTTCAATCGGGTCAGCAAGTCGTTTCAGGATTTGATTTGACCCGGTAACCAATTCATCGGCAGAGGCCCCTTTGCCTTTATTATTTACAAACTCTGTTAATGCAGCCCCACTGATGCCTCCCATTCTTGAGGCGATCTGTTCCAGTGCTTTTTTGTCCTTATCCAAGACCTTTTGGATCGTACTTTTTTTCGATTTTTCCGGTTCTTCAGGTAGATCAGCCAAACTGACTTTTTTATTTGTTGCTTCCGCTACTTTCTGGCGGTTTTCCTCTATACCCTTAAAGGTATTTACAACCTGATCACGTGCAGTATTCCAGGTTATCGCGCCCCCTCTTGTCATGGGTGTGGGAACAAACTTTCCTTCCTGCATTTTGCCGCCGACACCAAGTGCATCAAGTTTTTTAACAACCCCGCTCTGTTTTGCTTTGATCTGATCCCGCTTAAAGGCAAGCACTTCTGTGTGTTGAGCTTGTTGAGCGGTAAGGCCGCTCTGAGATTTAAAGACGGATAGCTTTCGGGTTACGGTATCCAACTCACTGCCTAACTTGGCGAGTTGTACTTGTTGATCAGCAACCGCAGCCACATTATTACCAAATATTTTACGGTCAACTTTACCATCTGATCCTAAAGGTAACCCGTTTGCTATTTCTGTGTTTAGCAATCCAACCTGACGACTAAAGATATCAATCTCGACAACGGGAAGAAGTCCGCGCATTTCCAACCGGATTTCTCCGGCTTGTTCTTGCAACCCAGAAAGTCGCTCGCCGACACTATTTCTTTCATTAACCGCCTCATCGAATTTCTCACGTAATTGATCATTTGGTAAATCTTGATTCTGAGGATTTTCTTTAAAGTATGCTTTTTTAAAACTTTTAAAATCTTTCGTTTTCGCATCAAGCTTATGGAAATACCCCGCGACACCTGTTCTCTCTTTTTCGAGAACATCAATCTTATCAGCTAACTGACCAAATTTTGCCAAAGTCTTAGGCGACCCTCCTTTTGGAATTTCTCCAGATTTAAGTGCCTTTTCCGTAGCATCAAAATGCTCTATCGCAGATCCATATTGTTTGGCTAGATTGGTAAGCGTATCCACATCCATATCTTTAATGATTTTAGCGTCATTCATTTCCTTCATAAACTCTTTGGGTATATGGTCAAAAATGGAAGGATCACCGCCTCCTAAAGAAACGACACCCACGCCTTTCTCAAATGTTTCCCTGCTTTGCGCAAAAGCTTTTTCAGCCGCTGTGGCATCAAGCCCAAGAGAGACAGCTTCGGCGACAAAAGAATCCCCTTGTGCATCGATAAGAGCCTGGTCATTTCTCTCTAACAGCCCTTCCAGACCTTTCATTTGGTTTCTGAAATCGGCCGCATCTTGATCGTTAATACCAGTTGTATTGCCTTGTCTTTTCGCCTTGTTCTTTAAATCTTCTATCGCCTGGTTTATTTTATCCTCTTGTGTCGTGTATTTTTTTATCTTTTTATCAGCCTTGTGTTTGTCAAACTCAGCATCATTCATGCCAAATTTTTGATCTTTCATGTCTTCTACAAGTTGCGCAGCCTTTTTATGATCCTTCACATCCTTGTTGAATTGTTTGGCTTCCTCCTTAAGGTCTTTTCCTGTCTCTCTATGAGTATTTTTATCTGCTTGGTTATCAGCACGAAGCCTTCTCACATTTTGGCAGGCAGAACTGCGGCAATTGGGATCACCGTCCCGACGCATTTCATCCTCAATCTCACGTAAATTTTTATCTTCACGTTCTAAATCTTCGCCATCTTTTCCATGCTTTTTAGCTTTTCTTTTTAGCTCTTTATTTTTACGTTCCAATTCTTTGCGTTCTTGCTCAAGCTTATCTTCTGCATCTCTTCGCGCTTTATATTTTTTATCATTTTTTTTACGATCTAATTCTTCTTGCATTCGTCTTTTAGCTTCTTTGATTTTCTCCTTTAATTTTCTTTTTTTCTCCAATTCTTCCAATAACTTTTTCCTCGCAGCCTCAAGCTCTTTGTCTTCTTTTTTTGCAACATCCTCAATGTCATCTGGGTTAACCACAATCGCCAAGGTTGTCTGCTTAATCATTGCAATTGAAGCTTGGCCAGCTGAGCGAACCATTTCGCCCACTTGAGTGATTAGATTGTTCAAATTGGGACCAGACCATTCACGCACGGTGTCTATACTGCTAATGGGACCTACATCTTCGCGAACCAAATTTCTTTTCGCACGTTCCTCAGATGCTTTACGCATGGCAATTATCTGTTCCAAGGTCATACCCGGAACTTTTTTCTTTTTTTCTTGATGTACCTCGCCACCTGCTTGAGAAACATTTGATCCCTCATCCGTAATGGCAGCTGGTTGTTCCACTGTGATTTTGGTGTCGCCTTCCCCTGTTTTGGCATCCGAACCAGCCTCAACGTTTTCGGCAGTTGTTTCACTTGAAACACTGGAAGGGGCTAAAGGAACAGCCGTCTCGCTTTGAGTTGTTACCGATGAAGTCGTGGGAGTAGCTCGCGAAATTGAGCTTGTTTCGGGGCCTTTTATATTCTGAGTAACCGAAGGCTGTGATGGAGAAACTGAAATTACAGTGTTGCCACCTGTTCTTGTTTCAGCCCCAGTGATTGTCGCCCCCGTTCTACCCAATACATTCGGCTGATAGGGCATTGATATAACAGGGCTAGTCTCCGTAGGGGCTACGCGAATTATGGACGGTGGACTATTATATGTTTGCACATTGTACGTGGGTATAGGGCTCTCAATGATGTTTGCTGTGGGGAGTGTTGGTCGATAGGGTTGGCTCGGGCTAAAGGGAGAAACATAACCCTCGGCTTGGCGGGCTTGTGTTGCCTGCCCCGCTTGCGTCGCTTGTCTGGCATAACCACCGCCCGGAGTGACAACTTGCCCAGGGGTGAAGACTGTATACCCCTGATTTTGAAAATTATAGGGAACTTCCTGTGCCTCAGCGTAACCAAACTGACCTACGATCATAAGACCAATGGTCAAAATTTTGCCTGAGTATTTTTGAGTACATCCAGAATAAAACGAAAAGTCGTTCATAAAACTGCTCCCTTAACCTATTCGAAAAATAGGGAAAATAAACATGTCCGTTTTTAAAAACGATAAAAATACTTAAGCATAAGCATTTGTTACCGTTATTATTCCGAATAAAAAATATAAAATAGTAACTACTATTTATCTAACAATAACAATAAGATCCCCTCTTTGTGGCGCATCGATATCTAGCGGCACAAAGTCACCATAGGAGACCTTTTCGAGAACATCTGAAACCGTTACCAACCCCAATTCCTTTTTCCGTATCATAAGAACTTCACCGGTTTGAGGATCGGTCAGTTTTTTGACAATGCGTTCAACCATAAACTTATCGTTTGACCTGATCCCGGATTTGGTCCCTGCATTGATGTAAACCTGCCCTTCGTCAAAATCGACCACCATACCAGTCCAAGCGACTGTATTCGTTTTAGCAGCAATCATCTGTACGGCTCGGGTAATTGCTTTTCTTGTCGCCTCGCCCAAGGGTGTTTTCAGAAACTGGTTTGTGCCCATACTGACACCTTTATATCCAAGCGAGAGGTCCCAAGAGGAGTTATCAATTGGCTCAGAAACCCGGTACACTTCTTCAACTTGAGACGTAGTCGCGTTTACAAGCCGGATATCCATGGCCACCTTCCCTGAAGCTGATTGCCTTGAAAGAGCGCCACTAAAAAGATTGCCTATTGTCCCCGTGGAAACACCAACCCCAAATCCACCCCCTTTGTCCTCTGAACCAAATTCTGTAACAGAACCATAAATTAGAAAGTTTACTCCGGTTATCTGTCCTAATTCGGGGCCTGTTGTCGGATTGGTTAAATTTTGCCCCTTCATCTGTTGTTCCGCCAATACCTGTTGAACATTGGCCCGCTCCACAACAATAAATCGATCAGATTCAACCAAGGCTGAAGTCATCATCGCCGACAAACCGCCACCAATATCCCAGTCACCATACTTTTGTTCAAATGACCCCACCGCATCAAACTTACCCACAGAAACGACCCGTTTAGGGCCTGCAATTTCCTGAACCGGTTCAGTCAATATTCGCACTTTTTCATCAGAGGTTTCTGTGTTTGTCTGGGAATACCCCGATGAATACGAAAAGATGAGTACCAACAGTGTCACAAACAAAAACAAAATGGGCTTTAAAAAAGAGTGGTATTGGAAACCAAGCATAACTATGTTGCCTTTCCATATGACATTACACCGGAAACAAGATTTAAGTTTCAATCCTGTAAGTGTATATTATTGCGTCGTCCATATTCCGGTAGATTTATCAATCTGATAGCGTTCTACCAGCGAGCCATCAATGGTGATCACATCCGCAGAAATAAAACTATTTTCGTCCTTGATATCACCGACTTTTAACCGTGAATTTCCATTTACCATCAACTGATATTCAAGAAGCAGACGAACAGCCTTTTCGGTAGGTCCGGCGGGTCCATAAATATGATCAACTTGAGATTCAGGGCTAGAGCGAACCACGCTAAGTGCCCGAGGCAAGGTTTGTGGGGTACCCCCCGAATTAGAATTAGAATTTGTTTCTTGGCTCTCGGCGAGGGATCGCACGATGTTAGATAGTATATTTATTTGCTGTGTTAGAGCGTAGTAATCAATCTGTCGGTTTTTCGGATCGCGATAGATATTCTCATATCCGAGTTGCGACTGAGCTCTTGCTTTCGATGCTTCACGTAATTGTTGCGCTTGGAAATGCTGCCGCTCTTCCAGCGAAATCTCATCAGAGAATGTAACCGTGGGACCACCAATAAAACTTACCAAAAGCAAAAATGAAATGCATAAATGAGCACCACTTTTACCGGCTAACATACTCCTGAACTTAAAGGGAACATCCATTGATCTTCCAAACAAATTTAGGGTGGTAGCTGTTTTTGTAGAATTGATATTATATCCAAACACCCCTAATTAATCAATAAGAGCTATCCCTTTTTCTTTATAGAAAATCCTCCTTCCTCAACTCCAACAACCCGAACGCAAAAAAGCCCCCACCGCTTTCGCTGTGGGGGCTTTTTTAATCTAGTTGGTTGCGGGGGCAGTAAGACCACACTGGTTACACAATGTGGATTTACCCTTCTAATCGGTCTAAATCCGATATTAGTAAAACCATACATTTCAACTAAATCAAAGCTTTTTTTGAAGAGGTTGAAATGTCGCGAACTAAATGGGGTAAAGGCAAAGTCGAAGTCTTTGCATTGCGTATCGAAATCCTTGAGTTATTCGCCCAAGGTCAAAATCAAACTGAAATTTATCAAACTCTTGTTGCTTCAGGCAAACTGACCGTTGGCATGCGAACCTTTTCGCGTCATGCCAAAACTCTGAAAGACACAGACGCTGCAACGCGGACTAACCCTACTCCAGTTAAGCCTCCCCCTCCCTCACCTACCAAGCTTCAAAAGCCCAATGATGGCGGTCTCCCCAAGGCCAAGTTTTTCCACAATCCGAAACCTTCTGATTCTACTGATTGGTAATATCCATGAAACAAGTTCACTTTGTCCTTCAGGGCAAGGGTGGTGTTGGCAAATCCTATATTGCCTCCCTGCTCAAACAACATTTCTCTTCTCGCGATATCCAAGCCAGAGGCATTGATACGGATCCCGTCAATGCAACTTTCGCCAGCTATAAGGCTTTCGGAGTTGAACGCCTTGAAATTATGCAAGGCGATAACATTGACCCCAGGGCTTTTGACAACCTGATCGAATGGATCATGGCTGCAGACGATGACACCATCTTCGTAGTTGATAATGGTGCCGCAACCTTTGTCCCGCTTTGCGCTTATCTTTTTGAAAATGGCGTCATTTCTTTTCTGCAAGAGCAAGGGTGCCAGGTTGTTTTGCATACAGTACTCACGGGTGGCCAAGCGCTCAATGACACGACAACAGGATTAGATAATCTTTTCTCACATTTCCCAGATGTACCAGTTTGTGTGTGGATCAATGAATTCTTCGGAAAGCCAGAAAAGAACGGTAAGTCTTTTGAACAAAGCAACCTCTACAAAAACAATGCCGATCAGATCCAAGGCTTAATCCGCATTTCCGAAGTTCGCAAAGAAACCTTTGGCATGGATTTAGATCACATGTTGCGAAACAAACTCACCTTCGATGAGGCTATAGAAAGCCCTGAATTCAACATCATGGCCAAACAGCGCCTCAAGATGATTTGGCGTGACCTCAACTCGCAAATCAACCTGTTGCAGTACTAGGAGCTTTTCATGCCTGACAATCAGGATTTAGCTCCGACACAAGAGCAAACCTCACAAGCTATGAGCCTTGAAGAAGCCCGCTTTCTGATCCGCGAAAAATTCAAACTAATCGTGGATGAAACCGACCCCGTCATGATCGGTGTCGTTCTACATCAAGGGTTTGTGGCTGATTACGAGGAGATGCTTTCACGGCATGAAAAGAGGTTTGTTGAGGCTGTATCTAACGTCTCAAAAGAGAGTGCCGCCCAAGTCAACAAAAGCCTCGAAATCCTTAAAAACGAAGCTCTTAAAGGATCCTTAGAGAACGTTCTAGCTGGAGTAGCTGAAAAAGCAAAAACCACCGAACAACTTCACCAAAAAATCCTCTCCTTCAAAAGAGTATTAATTTTTCTCACAACCCTAGTTTGGGCCGCTGTTGCCGCCCTGTTCTTTATACTTAAGTAAGGGAAACACAATGAAACTGTTATCAAAAGCTATACTCACTACCACCGTAATGATTTCAAGCAATGCCTATGCTGCAGGGTCAGCCGATTGGGTGAAGCCTGCAACTTCACTCATGGAAAGCCTTGAAGTAGGTATGGTGGATATTGGGGCCTTAATCATCGGAATTGGCCTTATTGGTGTCGCCCTTTGGGGTGCTGCATCTGGTAAACTTGATTGGGGTAAGATTGCGACGGTTGTTATTTGCGGTGTGATTATTACTGCAGGACCAGCCGGGGTTCGGTTGCTTCTTTCAAATTCAGCATCATGAAGGCAACCAGCCAAATATTCCAGAGCCTTCAAGCGCCAGTAACGATATTTGGTCTGCCCCCAAAACTTCTCGTTTTTGTTTTGGGGGCAAGCGCCCCGGTTATCCCTATTTGTTCTTTCCTTGGGTTAGCGTCTTTGGCTTTGATCGCTCCCCTTATCGTTTTTGTTATTGGTGGGATCCTTGTTTGGCGACTACGCCGACAAGACCCTCATTGTGAAACTGTCATTTTCTTTCCTCGTCGTTTTTTTAAAGGAAAGAACACCCGCACCCTGATTTCTGGATCTAAAGAAATCTCTCTAGCAGATAAGAGATAAAGGTTAAACCATGCTTGATAGTGCATATCTTACAACCAGTCTTGTTCTTGGAGGTGCGGCTTTGATCGTTCCTGCAACAAGAAACTTACTCCTCGGCTCCGTTGCTCAAGATTGGCTGGCTGATGAATTAGAGTTTGATCATATCGGTGAAGATCAAACGACAGTTTACCTTAAAGACGGCACGATGTTTCGGGTGTTTGCTTTAAAAGGCCAACCATACGAAACCAAACCTTTCGAGCAACAGAATATCCTTTGTAAAGGTCGCTCAGACCTTATTCATCAAATAGGAGAAACAGAAACAACGGCACGGTTTATTGGCGTAAAACGTCAACAAGACGTGAGTTTTGACGCCACTTGGCCCTCGCCAACTCTCGAAGAAATCGGTAAAGCCGAACAAGGCGTTTATAAAAATAGTTTCTTTGCTTATTGGTACGTCATCCTTGAAAACAAGGATTATTCGCTTTTAGAAAAAGCATCTAACAAAGTAACGACAATCCTCTCTGACTATGGCTGTCGTTCAATTCAAACATCAGAAGACAGTCAAAAACCCTGTTATCTCACAGGTATCATAAACTATCTGGTTTGTGGTGATCTCCGTCGTGATCTGTTGAATGTCAGTGACCACATTTCCGCAAACATTCCTGCTAGCGATTTAAGCTTTCAAGATGATGGTACTATTGAGTGCCAAACACCAACAAAACAATTCAGTAAAGTAATAGCCATACGTTCATGGCCAGAAATTTTACAGGGAATGATTATCTCTGAAGTTATGGCTATAACGGGCGATATTGAAGTTACTCAAATATCTGTTCCCCTGCATAACGAAAAGACTGTTGCAGGACTAATGCGCAAAGCAAACGAGCATAAGTCCGGTTTGATTGGAAATGCTCACTTTGCTGCTGAAAACAAAGCTGTTGCTGAACTATTAAGTTCAAACCAAGCCACATTATTTGAAACACAATTTCAAATAATTGCGCGCTCAGATAATCTTAAAACTTTAGATAGTCTGATAAAAGATATTGCGGAAGTTCTTAGTCGTCGGCGCGTGGTTTATTCTGTTGAAACCAAAGCCGCTGCGGTGTGCTGGTTCAATCGGATGCCTGGACAAAACAAAATTGTCCGCCCTTTGCGCCTTCTGAACGAAAACATCGCAGCTCTTTGGCCTTTTCAATATTCACCAAGAGGTCAGATCGCCAGTCCCTTTGGTGATAAACCAATTCGACTATTTAAAACCCCAACTGGACAGTCCTATTCTTTCCAATTCCATGTCTCAGACAAACCGCAATCACCGGGGAATTACCTTCTGTTTGGTCCGACGGGTGGCGGTAAATCCACTCTGATAATGCACCTTCTTGGTGGCTTGGCGAAGTTTCAGGACGTTCGTAACTACATCTTTGATTCCAAAGAAGGCGCTCGGTATATGATCGAGACTTTGGGTGGAATTTATCAGTCTTATGAAAACCTCGCATTAAATCCGCTCGATGTATTGATCAACACGAAGACAACACAACATCAAATCAATTTGATTATTAGAGCCATGCTTGGAGAAAGCCTCACCGATGATATGGACAACCATATCAACCATGCCATTGATCTCTCATTTGAGCTTCAGCCGCCATATAGAACCTTTAATGAAATCTACGAATACGCCTTCCCAAGAGACACTCCAATCCGTAAAGCCTTTGCTAAATGGGTAACGGACAAGAAAGGTAAACAGGGCCTTTATTCACACGTATTCAATGCGACAAATGATCAGATGGTTAGCTTCTTAAAGCAATCCTATCTCGTGGGCATCAACATGAACGAAGCCCTGAAAGATCCAGTATTGGGCGCACCTGTTGTTGCACATATCGCAACGTCAATTACTCAAGCCGCAAAAAATAGTCACAGCGGATTTTCCATCTTTGTTGATGAAGCTGCAAACCTACTTAGGAACAAAGGTTTCCGTGATGTAGTGCTTGAAATGTACCGCGAGTACAGAAAGCTCAATGGTTTGGTAGGACTGGCTTTCCAAGATCCTGCAGCTCTTTTGAAGTTTAGTGATCATGAGGGGATTATCAACAATACCCAAACATTGATCTTCTTACCTAATTCCTTGGTCAGACACGACGATCTGGAGCCGTTCAATCTAAACGAAGAACAGAAGAATTTTATCACAACAGGTGGTCACATTGGGGGTGGTCGACAAGTTCTCATTGTTAAGCGAGACATGACAACCGGTTATGACGAAAGCGCCATTCTTGACGTGGATCTCTCGAACCTTGGTGATGCTCTGCGGTTTTATAAAGCTGGCTCTGAAGCCAATGCAAACCTTGATCAAATCAAAGAACAATGGGGGCAAACATGGCTAAATCACATCTAATCCCGGCCTTAGCCTTGGGAATTGCACTTAGTCTGAATATTGCAGCACCACAGACCGCTACTGCAGCGATGGCTGTAGTTGATGCAAAGGCTATTGCTGAAGCTAAAAAACAAATCACCGAAATGAAAAAGCAACTGGAAGAGTTGAAACAACATAGTGATTTTCTACAAGAGCAACTCAGTGCAATTGGTAATGCTGGTAAGATAGCTATTCCAATAATTAATGCATCAAAACTCGCAAGTCAGCTTCAAAAAGATGCGACTTGTTTATTACCTGATCTCTCAAAATTGATGCCCGATGTTGATTTTGATAATGTCGATTTTGGTACTATCTGCGCTACAGGAGATGCTTACAGAACAAGCCTTTGGGTTAGCCCAAAAGCCCTTAAGAAACTCCCGATAAGTGAGCAGGTTAAAAAGCTTGCCGAGATTGCAAGCCGCCGAGAAAACATTCTTGTTGATGCTGCAAGTAAAGGTATGGGCCAAGCTGATATTGGCCAGAAAGCGGCAGCAGATTTCAATAAAGCTGCAACAGAAATCGTAAATGCTGCTGATCAAGCCGAAGATACCAACACTCGCCTTGCTGTAATCGCCGAAGGGCAAGCAGTGATGATCCGAGCGCAAGCTCAAACAAATCAACTCCTTGCACAGCAATTAAAAGTTCAATCAGCGTTCGCTATGGCTGCAGGGGTTAGATTGCAAAACGATCTTGCTGAGAAAGAAGATGACGGCAAGGAAGAAGAGGGAACGAACTAATGAAATCCCCTTTATTCAGGTTCCTTACCAATGGCTTTCAAAGCCTTGTTATCGGCCTCAATCATTTCCGGTGTTCTCCAATCCGGAATGGTGCAGCTATCTTGGAACGGATTACGAGGTTTTTTGATCAGCCAATTACAAACTTCTTCAGTCCAGTTGTTCCAGCTTGTATATCTCTCTGCCTTCTTTGGGTGCAGAGAAGGGCGAACTGTTTCAGCCTGATTTGCAAGCCACCACTGCCAAATAAGCTGCAAATCATGAGCTTTTTTAATGCCTATTTTATCAGGGTGTTTTTCCAAAGCTTGCATCGCTTCATAAGCTGGACGGCCTTTAAAATCTTTTTCCCATTGCTCGTACTCATCCCAAGAAGCTGTTTGGTTATCCAGCTTCTCAAGAGATTGAATATTTTTCATTACCTACTTTACGTTTTCGGGGTCGAAATAATCACCCCACTGAAAAACACTTATCGAATAAACGTGCTCCGAACGCGGACCTTTAGCCTCAGCAATTTGAGAGGATACGAATATGGGTGCTAGCAGTAGCAATATCGAACAACTTCCTTGCTTCACTTGTAAGGCTGTTCTTTTGTACCAAGAACGCTCTGGAGAATACATACAAACCATATCTGAAACCATGCTTACACCCATGACGGCTTTGTTCGTATCAGTTGCAGCCTTATGGGTTGTCATCCAAGCGTATAAACTCTTACTAGGCATTGCTAATCCATTTGATATTGCAAGGGAATTTTTCTTTTTAAGTGTATCATGGATATTTTTAAATAGCCAAGCTCAAGGGCTCATAATCACTGTATTTAATACAACTATTGATATTATGGGCTCGGCTGCTTCTGTTGTTCTACAAGACAGTATTGATTCAAGTGAAACTGCCCGAAATGCAAGTGGTCTAAGTCAACTTGTAGCAGTATCAGAACTCGGCATGAGAACCATCCTAAATGTAGGCTGGGCGGTTGCTGCTAGTTGGACAATTACGAACCCGCTAACAATCTTGTACGCCCTATTTTTGATCATTCCTTATTTCATTTTGATGATCATTTTCTTCTCTCATGTCGTGGTAGCCATTTTCCGTGTGATGGTCGTTTCTGCCTTTAGCCCATTTCTTATATTGGCCTTCGGGTTTTCTTGGGGTCGAGAAATGGCCTATGCAGGATTAAGAACACTCTTATCCTCGATCATGGTTCTCTTTGCTGCGTCACTTGCTCTTGGTTCCATCATGTACGGGGTTTCATCCCTCGATATTCTTGAACCAGGTAAAGACATCGCAAGTGACGCAACTTTCGCTAATCCTGAGTTTTTCCTAGCGGTCGCTCTTGGTTGGATGGGTTCGGCCTTCATGACTGAAGCCGTTGGCATTGCAAATTCAATTACGGGTTCCGCTCTCTCAAACACATCCATTGGTATTCTCACTGCAGGAATGGCCTCAACTGCAATGGCTGTCGCTGCAAAAAGTCCCATTGCAGCGGCTGTTGTAGGCAAAGGGGCAAGCCTTATTCAAGGTGGGCCAGATGGGATTGCCCAAGAAATCGAAAATATCAAAAACAACCTCCTTAAAAAATACAGAAAGGGATAACCCATGCGGTTTTCACACGCTTTTTTCTTAATTGCAGCTCTCCTACTTGGAGCCTGCGCCAACAACGTCGAAATGCCTACTAATCCAGAAGGTATCGATGAAATGAGAATTTCTCCCTGTGTTTGCAATGAGATTGATTACAAAGGACCAGAGTTCACATGGCTTGGTTAATCCCAAAACTCCAAAAGATAAATGGGGCTGCCCCTGGTAGTCACTCGAAATTTCAAGAGGCGGATCCTTATGCCTTTCGGGTTTCTCATCGTAGGTTGGCTTGGATGCTACGCCTTTCCGCAGGCATGAACATTGCCTCAATGATTGCTCTTGGTTTGGTCATTTCTGCTTTCATGAGCTTACTTCCCCTTAAGGAAGTAAGAGTTGCACTTTTACGGTCAGATCCAGCCGATAATCGGATCTACCGGGTTGATGCTATTTCTCAAGATGTACCGGGCTTTGAGCTTTTGTTAGAGCAAATGTCTCGTCGTTATGTCCGCAACATGCTTGAGATTGATAGTGTCACTCAGTCAACGCGCTTTAAAGAAGCGTTCATTATGACCGAACGGGATTTTTATGAGCAATTCCGTAAAGACCGCATTGATACCAATGCCATTCAAGATGCTATCGATAGCGGCTTAACACGCTCAATCAGTGTGGAATCTGTGTCACTGGTCGATATCTTTCAGGACACTTGGCAATACTCCGTCGATTTCATCCAAACGGATGAGCGCAAAGGCGAGATTGTCGAAACAAAAGAGCTTCGCGCTTACCTCAAAATCACAACAAGACCCAACGAAGTTACTGAATCCGAAAAGTACGAAAACCCTCTCGGCATTCGAGTTCTCGACATGGTTCTAAAAGAAAGAGCAAACCTATGAGAAATTTATCTCTCCCCACAAAAGTCTTTGTTTTATTTGCGATTACAACCCTTGGTTATATATCAACTCCATACGCACAGACCATGCTTGAATCCACGGCACAAATGGCACCTCCCCTACCCCCGGTGATGCCTGTATCAAACTCTGTTGTTAAACAAGCCAAAGATCAAATCAACGGTGATTTTGGGTACATGGATCGCGCTTCTGTTGGTGGTCAGATCCAATCTGTTTGGAACGACACGATCCCCTCTGAAGGTGTCTTTGAATATAACCTTTGTGAGGCTTGTGTTTACAAGGTGCGTGTTCGGGAATTTATGGTCACATCAGTGGTTTTACCCAAAGGGGTAAAAATCCACTCCTTTGATGTGGGCGACAGTGCAAAATTTCAGGTTAAAAAACGGGCTGATAACATTCTTGCAATCCAACCTGCCGGGGGAGGATTGGATACCTCAATGCAGGTTTATACCAAATCTGGCGAAGTTTTCCCGTTTTACCTCCGCGCCGAAAGTTTTAACTCCAAGAACGTTCCAGACCTGGTAGTTAAAATCAAAACCACTGGCCTACAAGACCATCCAGTCATTTCAACTAAATCAATTTCTCAAGGAGATACGGACGAGACTTTAGCTCCTATGAGCATTTTGCCAGACGAAAAGTCTGACGCTCTGGAAGGTATGGTAAGCCAACTAGCCCCTTATGGCGGAGATAAAGGCCCATCAGGTGGCGCTACAACTGACTTTATTAAGTCTGCCACGTTCGATCCCGATAAACTTCATGGATGGGGTGATTACAAACTTTGGGGTGATGAAAAGCTTCGCCCTGTATCCGTCTTTAGGGATGACCATTTCACCTACATTCAATTTGGTGACAAATGGACCGATATAGAGCTTCCGACAGCCTATGTCGTCATCGATGAGATTGACGAGCTGGTCAACACTCGTATTCAAGGACGGACTTATATTGTCGAGAATACATCAGAGCTGATTACGCTCAAATCCGGTAAAAGCTTCATGTGTATTCAATACGGAGGTAAAGCATGACCTCCGGTATCTGTGAGGCTTTTATTGCTCTTGGCATAACCTTTGGCGGGTTATGCGAAGGCCAAAAGCAGCTAGAAAACCCTCTTCCCATAGAAGATAAAAATGCTTGGGAATACCAAGAACCAAAGGTGGTATTACCACCTCCACCTAAACCTGTTGTCATACCTGCGGCTACACCTGCGTTCCCACCTGTAATCATCCGTGAGCGGGTTGTGGAAAAATCAGCTCCGCCTCCGCAGATTATTTACCGGGATCCACCAAGACCCGATCCGGTTGAACTGGCAATCCGTGCGGCATTTGCCTCGCGTCAAGCCAGCTTTCAAGCCCTCAGTGAGGGCACACCATTAAATAATAATACCGAGTTAGCCAACCTAGGCGCTCCTAATGATTTAACTCCACCTAAACCAACGCCCGTGGTGGCCTCACCACCTGAATATGATCATGAGGGACGCATTGCGGGATTGCCTGTTGATAATAGCAGGATCTTTACGGCTGATCGTTATATCAGCGGTATTCTTGAAACTGGTATTAATAGCCAGCTTGATAGTGAGAATGGTGGCACAGCCATTATCCAAACCTCGCGCGATATCTTTGGTTATCACAATAGAAACATTCTGATCCCTAAAGGATCAAGAATGGTCTGTGATTACGACAGTCCAAAAAAAGCAGGATCTACCCGATTAGCCCTGCAGTGTAATCGTATTCTTATGGGTGAAACCCGTGTTGAGATTTACCAACTGGCTTCAACAGTTGGTGATGCACAAGGGCATGCCGGAATAACAGGATCCGTTGATAACCGTTGGTGGGAAAAATACGGATCCGCAATCATCCTTTCAACAATATCAGCAACCGTTCAAGGACTGGCTTCTGTTGCCAATAATTCAGGTGGTGGCGGGGCCACTACCAGTGGTGATGGAGGCAATAACGCCTCTGCAGCGGAAGAAGCTGCAGCAAATTTAAGTGAACGCATGGGTGAGATTTCGGCCTCTGTTTTAGAACAGACCGTCAACCTTGCGCCAGTGGTCACAATTTCCCAAGGAACACGTATTCAAATCAGACCTCAGTTTGATTGGTACATCCCCTTACCTGAACAACAAAAACCTTAAACCATTTGGAGTTTATAAAAGTGTTGAAAAGAAAATCACATTTATTAAGAACAGTGCCATTGGCGCTCTTAGTTGCAACATTTACTGTAAGCAATGGTCCTGCAATTTCACAGACGGTTCAATCACCGGCTACAACACCCGTTACAGCAATTAACCCAAACGATGCGGTCGAGGAAAAACTCTTTAAAGCATCAAGTGCCAGCTTGACCAAACTCATTGAAGCCCAAGCAACACCACTGGAGCTTAACTTCAAGGAAATCAAAGATCTCCCGTCGGATGTATCAACGGTTGGTGTTAAAATAAGTGGCTACAGCCAATACGTGGACGTAGAGGGACAGAAGGTCGGGCAACTTGTTATTACGGGGCTGAAAAAGGACGAGAAGGCCGTCCGTTTGGATCCAAACAAGTTTACTTCGCAGTTTGATCTTGAGGCCGCTGAACTTCCAACTGAACAGGCTTTGGATATTAAAGGCGACCGCCAAGAGCTTATTGCAGCTTTGCGCGAACTCAACGCAGAAGAAGCACCTGAAGAAGTCGCAGAAAAAGAAGAAAAAGAAGAAAAAGAAAAACCTGAAGCAACCGAAAAGCCAACATCAGCAGTACAAAACAAAGGGGAGAACTCTCAAGCATCCTCATATAAAACGCCTGAACGTCTAGCTGCGCAACCAGATCCAAAGGAAGAAATTCGTACCACGACCGAAGGCTGTAATGTACGGATTGATATTCCTCAGCAAGCCGCTATCGAGCAATCCAAAACTCAGACATTTAAAGACGGTCTTTTGGAAAGTGAGGACGCCTGTTCTGATAGCGGGACACGTTTCACACTTCAAAAATCCTATGACGTATGTAAAGACGTTGTTTCTCTCGACAACATGACTGCGACCGCACAATTCACCTGGTACTATGTGAATGGATCTGCTGCTCGACAGGATGTTTCTGAATGTTTGCAAGATCCTGAAAAAATCTTCCAAATTGTCGAAAAAGACGCCTGTGTTATCGATATTGACCTTGAAGCCAAACTCGCCACACCTCAAACCAGTTTGGTTTATGCAGATAATAACAACACAGAAACACGTGTGAGAGATTGCGCAGCTTCAGCAACAAAACCCGCTGTTCCTCTGATCCAGTCCACCGATACTTGCACCATCAAACATGAATTTGGGGCTGGTATATCAAAAGAAATGGGAATGTGGACTTATACCCTTGAGGGTAATATTTTTCAGGCCACGCCCTGCACAGATACTGGCGTCACTTACACGCACACCAAAGTCTATAAAACCGCTGCTGGTGGTAATGTTTGTGAACCAATTATTGATTTGACAAACAGGCAGGTTGCACAGCAATCGCGCGTCGAAATTACTATTGATGGCCAATCACAATATATTTCAGAATGTACACCTGACGAAAGCGGCCTGCTTGCGGTTAAATCAACGACCGATACTTGCCTAAACCCCGTAAATTTCGAACATGATCTTGCTGCAAGTCAATCTTATGGACTAGAGCGGTTTTATTATGAAAACCCAAGCCGTGTCTATGTGTCGGAATGTCAGAAATCAGAAGTAGTTTACCCGCACGATTTGGAAACGACAGGTTGGCAGAACCTGGACAACAAGAAATCATCCTACCCTCTAACAACTGTTCGAATTACCGTTAACGGATCCCCATTTGAAGTTGCCAGTTCTACCGTTCTTCCAGGGGAAAGCCTTGTTCCCTATGAATACGTAGAAAACCGCGAAGATGTTGTCGGCGGCGAGTATACAGGCTGTAGTGTTGTTCGCACTACTGCCGAAGTGGAAGTCTATAAACGCCCCGATACGACTGAGTACAAAGAGGTCATTGGTGCAGGCGCACCACAAGATCCCGTAAATGCTTGCGGCACTATTATCACCCAACCCGTTTGGGAAAAACAGTCTCAAACTGGTGTCTATAAAACCGGCACCCGTCGGGTTGCTTCAGGCGGAATGAACTGTGGGAGTCAAGGAGAACACCAGTGTTATAAATCATATACGACTTGGGCACGAGCTTTCACAGTTAAGGGTAAAAGAGTTCTTGAAAGAGAAGATGGTGAACAAATCACCCAAGCATCAACTAAAACATATTCTAATGTATGTGCATCTGGAGAAACTGAAGGAGGACGTACACCAAGCCTTTCAAATTGTCCCGCAACTTATGTCGGTGGCAACGTTTATAACTATAACCAGACTGAAGGCTGGTAAGAGTTATGGACGCTGTTCTCGCAAATATCCTGAAACCTCTCGCCGTTCATTTTGATGATCCATCCGTTGTGGAAATTCGAATGAGAAATCCGGGTGAGATGATTTCAGATAAGCGTGGTGTCGGGCTGGAGAATACTCCAGCCCCAGACATCACCCTGCACAAGATTGAACAAATCTGTCAGTCCTTGGCCAATAAAGCCGGACTTAAATTCGATCCTGATAAACACCCAAAACTTTCAACTACTCTCCCCCAAGGTCATCGCTTTGAATGCCTTATGGGGCCAAGTGTTCGCAGTGGTTTATCTCTGGCTATTCGCTGCAAACATGCCTTCGAACCTTCCTGGGAAGACATAGGCATTGATGCAACGCTTATGAGCTACATAAAAGACGCAATCGCGTCTGAAAAGAACATCATTATTTCAGGAGCAACCAACACAGGTAAGACAACTTTCCTCAACAAGATCCTAACCCTCCTGCCAGAAGATCGGCGTGTTGTAACTGTCGAGGATACTCCTGAGTTATCCGTTGATCATTTCTGGAATGGGCAATCGCTGCTTGCTGCAAGGGAAAGCAATAGCGGAGCTGGTTTGATGGATTGGAGGCAGCTTTACGATCACCTCATGAGGATCACACCAGACTCAATCATCTTTGGTGAAATCTCGACCCAAAACGCCTTTGCCGCTCTAGGTGCACTCAATTCCGGTGTTACCGGCTTTATGTGCACCATCCATGCTGAAAGCCCCGAACAGGCGCTTGGCCGAAAGTTTGATCAGAACATTACTTGGTCCGGGCAAAACATGCCTCGGGTTCCCGAGTTCATGGGTGATTTGGTACACAGCGTTATCCAGATCAAACGTGATGCCAAAGGTTATAGGCGCGTCACGGATATTTGGGAGCCAATTAAAGACCGCTACATTTACAAAGATGGAGTGCTGCAGTGATGAAATTCTCATTCGAAAAACTAACTTTTCCTTTGTTTGTTGGCATATCAACAAACCTTTGTGGGCTTCTGGTTCCAAGCAAAAGCGCAGAAGACATCAAAGCCATACAGGATATTTTCAAAGAAGCTTATGAATACAAACTTGAGCATGAGATAACGGGTCATTGTCTGTGCCAGGGAGATAAAAACAAGACTGATTTGCCTATCGAAATTGTAAAAGAAGACAATACGTTTTTCCTTACCCGATCAGAAGACACGGCCTTTAAACACCATCCAGCTTGCACCTTACACGAATGGCAAATTCTGTATGGAGCGAGAGCATGATTATACGCATTTGCTTTATGGTGACTTTCCTACTCATACCAGCCTCAATCCTTGGGCTTTGGAATTTGAATGTAGGATTTATAGCAACTGATATGCGTTGGTGGGTTTGGCTTAAGGACACCGTTCACGCGACAGGATCCTTACCCTCACCAATCTTGATTCCCATCTTTGCCGTCGGTTCTGTGGGTGTTCTAGCGATCGCTATTTTGATCATGATTAATCACCGTGCCAGAACACGTACCATATTTGGAGATCACGGATCCAATTCAACACATGGTTCTGCAGGTTGGGCATCACCCCGCGATGTTAAGTTAACAGGATTGATGCACGACAAGGGCGTTGTGGTTGGTGGATATAAACGCAAGCTTCTAGGAACCACCGCCCTAAAACATGACGGCCCTGAACATGTCTTAGCCTTTGCCCCAACAAGATCAGGTAAAGGTGTCGGATTGGTATTACCCACTCTTCTAACATGGACTGCTTCAACCCTTGTTCTCGATATCAAAGGAGAAAACTACGCTCTTTCTGCAGGGTATCGAAAATCACAAGGCCAAAGGGTCTTGCGGTTTGATCCTGCAGCTCTTGAAGGATCCGTTAGGTACAATCCACTGGCTGAAATCAGAGTAGGTACTGATTACGAAATTGCCGACTGTCAGAACATTGCATCAATGATCATTGATCCCGATGGAAAGGGCCTCAAAGACTATTGGACCCAATCAGGTTGGGAATGGCTTGCAGCTTCTATTCTCCACGTTCTCTATTACATCAAAAAGACCGAAAGCCGCACAGCGACACTCGCAGACGTTCATAAATTTATGTCCATCGGCCACGGTCAGGATTCTGACTCTTTTGAGGGGGAGGATGGAGCCCAGGGGTTGGACCGGGTTCAAAAACTAAAACGAACCCAGAATTTGGGCCAGGATCTGGATGGGGATGAAAGCTTTGATAAGCTTTGCGATGACATGGCTGAGTTTGATCACGGTCGCGCCATTGTAGACCAAGAAGTCGAGCGTTCGGCTGGTGCCATGAAGAAAAAGGCTTCTCAAGAACGATCAGGTGTACACTCTTCAGCAAAGGTCCAACTCTCTCTTTATTCAGATCCTATTGTCGCCAGAAATATATCGCATAGCGACTTTAGAATAAGCGATTTGATGAATGGAGAGAAACCAACCTCACTTTATATCTGTCTCTTATACACATCTCCGAGCCCACGAGA
>OJDH01000396.1_pt1 | contig 19628 bp, 15 predicted proteins | sample 1592761 | NCBI WGS metagenome assembly OJDH01 (sample SAMN05416855, study PRJEB24817) | seawater metagenome | isolation source: Sea water | place: Canada:Atlantic | collected 2013-11
GGTAGGGCGAAGCAGGATGCCAGAGCCGAGAATAACTATTAGCTTCAATCATCCGTAAGCCACATGGATGTGGTGCATGTCGATATTGCAGGAGCAATATATTGACCTTGCCTTCAGTGCTTTGAATTCCCGCTGAATGAACAGATACTTAATGTAATTGGTATAACATCAGTAACCGAAGGCTTGAGTGCTATTACTTTATAAAATGGGCTGAGAGCCAACAGGGGAAAGAAGCGCCTGAAGCTTTGCTTCATTCAATGCGCTGTAAAGATGTCATTTAAATATTGCTGATACTGGCTGTGTTTGGTTTGATGTATTTCTCTATAAACTCATCCATCGGCAGTGGTTTGCTGAAATAGAAACCCTGACCAATTTGACAATCATTGCTGCTAAGCCAGTCAAGCTGTTCTTGGTTTTCAATGCCTTCTGCAACAACGCTAAGATTTAACTGTTTTCCTAACATCAAAATCGTCGATGCTATGGCGCTCTCCTGAGGTAGATCGGTAACGAAACAACGATCAATTTTCATTGTTGTGATCGGCAGGTGCCGTAAATATGAAAGTGACGAGTAACCCGTACCAAAATCATCAACAGCAATACCAAAACCTGCAGACTTAAGCTGTTGCAGCTTAGAGATGGCCAACTCGATATCATTCATCAATGAGGTCTCTGTTATCTCAATTTCTAACAGTTCAGGGTCTATTTGATACCTTAAGGCTAATTGTTTGATATCAGGGACCAAGCTGGCGTCAGCAAATTGCTGTGAAGCGACATTGACGGCGATAGGTAAAACGAAATTGTATCTTACTTTCCATTCTCGCAAAGTTTTGCAGGCCTCTTCAATGACCCAACGACCGATAGGTATGATTATACCGGTTTCTTCTGCCACAGGAATAAAAGAGAGTGGGCTGATTAATCGGCCATCTTTCTGCCATCTTATCAAGGCTTCGCAGGCGAGTATTTTACCTGTTTTAATGTCGAACTTGGGTTGGAAATGAAGTCGAAACTCATCATGCTTAAGCGCGTCATGCAGCGATGCTTCGGTTCTTAAACGAACGGCCGCCCGTTCTGTCATCTGTTGCTTGAAAAAGGCCCATTGGTTTGAGCCAGCCGCTTTCGCACTGTACATGGCGATATCTGCATGACGAATAAGATCTTCTGCTGTCATGCCATCATCTGGATAGATAGAAATACCCACAGACGCCGCGGGGTGTATCGTGTGTTCGTTGAGCTGCATAGGAGTGTTCAGCTGAAGCAATAAGTTATCAACAAAATCAGCCGCTTGACCAGGTGTCTGGATCTCATCGGCTAGAATAACAAACTCATCTCCGCCTAATCTAGCGACCGTTCCTTTGTCACCGACCACTCGCTCTAATACTCTGGCTATTCTCGCAAGGAACTTGTCGCCTAAGGCGTGCCCTAACGAATCATTGACGTTTTTGAATCTGTCGAGATCGATAAACACCATGCTAAATTGCTTTTTATGGACTCGCGCACGTTGAATCGTCACCGCGATGGTTTCCAGTAACAATGTACGGTTAGGCAGGCCGGTTAACGGATCTCTGGTTGCCATTTTTCTTAATTTACTTTGTGTTTGACCAAATTGAATCAAAATTTGATTAAACTTTGAGGCGACCAAACCTAACTCATCGTCAATATGTGAGGGGTCTACCGGCAGAAGATTTTTATCGGGTGATTCAGGGTCTATTTTATCGATGGCTTCACTGATTTGGGCAATGGGGCGAGTGAGAAAGCGATGGAATACGATGGATAGAAGCAATGTGATCAGTAGCGCTCGCGCTAAAGTTGCAGTAAGGCTGAATTTTAATTGAGCAAGTAATGAATCTGTGAGCCCTTGAGTATCATAAAATACAGTTAGGGTGCCGATAAAGTGTTGTTTTGTTGCACCTTCAAAGTAAAAAGGCCGTAGAAGTGAACGAGAAATCTCTTTCAGATCCCCAAAAAGGTGATCGCTGAGTCCTTGAAAAACATTAGGCTCAGCATTGGGGTTGGATACTGAAACAAATAAAGAACCATCATCAAGTTCAATAACGGCAGAACCGACATGCTGAACTTTGAGTATTCCCTCTAGCGTCTGCTTTGCTAAGTTATCATCAAGCGCCCACACGGCGTTCGCAGCAGGTTGCTCTACCGAGTCGAGTAGCTCTTTCTGAGAAGCTTTAAGTTGATCTCTGGCGGACACACCAACAAGGGCTATTTCTACGATAAAAATCGCAATCGCGAAGAAAAGCGCAGAGAAAACCACGAGATTAGTCTGTTTCCAAGTAAGAGATTTAAAGCTGGCAGACATGTACCGATCCTTTTATTCGGGCGTTGATACTCAAAAAAACTCTTTTAGGCCAGTTCCATAACAAAATATTCTTGAAAGTATTCACTTTAGAGAAAACTTTCGGCTTTGTCATCACTCTGCGCTCTTTATCTCTTGAATAGAGATGAAGTATACTTATGCGCGAAATTAAGGTTATTAAATTTAAGGAATGGTTCACGTGAATCCAATCGTAAAAAGTTTTGAATATGGTCAACATACAGTCACCTTGGAAACAGGGGTTATTGCACGCCAGGCAAATGCGGCCGTTTTAGCAAGTATGGGTGATACAACAGTATTAGTCACTGTCGTTGGAAAGAAAGCAGAAGACGTGGGCCGTGACTTTTTTCCTTTAACCGTTAACTATCAGGAAAAAACTTACGCAGCGGGTAAAATCCCTGGTGGTTTCTTCAAACGTGAAGGCCGTCCTTCAGAAAATGAAACCTTGATTGCACGTCTAATTGACCGTCCAATCCGTCCTCTTTTCCCGAACGGTTTCAAAAATGAAGTTCAGGTCATCATCACTGTCGTTTCAGTCGATCCTCAAATCAATCCTGATATCATCTCTATGATTGGTACTTCTGCTGCACTTTGCATCTCAGAACTTCCATTCAAAGGACCACTAGGTGTGGCTCGCGTTGGTTACACTAACGGCGAATACATCCTAAACCCTGAAGTAAGCCAGTTGGCTGACAGTGACCTCGACCTTGTTGTTGCTGGTACACAGGGTGCAGTATTGATGGTTGAATCTGAAGCTGCTTCATTACCTGAAGAAGTGATGTTGGGTGGTGTGGCTTATGGTCATGCTCAACAACAAATCGTTATCAATGCAATTACTGAATTTACAGCTGAAGCTGGTAAAACTAAATGGGATTGGACAGCGCCTGTTGCTGATGCTGTTTTAGTTGGAAAAATTAAGGAACTTGCAGAAGCTGAATATGCATCTGCATACCAGATAGCTGATAAGCATGAACGTCGTGATGCCGTTGTTGCACTTAAAAGCGTTGTTGTTGCCAAACTAGTTGAAGAGAACGCAGATCTTGATCTACGTGAAGTCGACAAGTTACTTGGTAGCCTAGAGAAGAAAGTTGTACGTGGTCGTATCATCTCTGGTAGCCCACGTATCGATGGTCGTGAACCAGATATGGTTCGTGCTCTTAACGTTATGGCTGGTGTACTTCCACGTACTCATGGTAGTGCATTGTTCACTCGTGGTGAAACTCAGGCTCTTGTTACTTGTACACTAGGTACTGAGCGTGACGCACAGAAAGTTGACAGCATCATGGGCGAATACACCAATCGCTTTATGCTTCACTATAACTTCCCTCCATACTCAGTGGGTGAAACTGGCATGGTTGGTTCACCTAAGCGTCGTGAAATCGGTCATGGTAAGCTAGCTTGGCGCGGTATGAATGCCGTTATGCCTTCTGCTGAAGAATTCCCATATAGCGTTCGTGTTGTATCTGAAATCACTGAATCTAACGGTTCAAGCTCAATGGCATCAGTTTGTGGTACTTCGTTAGCACTTATGGATGCAGGTGTACCAATCAAGACTTCGGTTGCTGGTATCGCGATGGGTCTAGTTAAAGAAGGCGACGATTTCGTTGTTCTTTCTGACATCCTAGGTGATGAAGATCATCTTGGTGATATGGACTTTAAAGTTGCGGGTACTCGCGATGGTATTACTGCACTGCAGATGGATATCAAGATTGAAGGTATCACTCAAGAGATCATGCAGATCGCACTAAAGCAAGCTTATGGTGCTCGTGTTCATATCCTTAATGTTATGGATCAAGCAATCGGTTCACACCGTGGCGATATCTCTGAGCATGCTCCACGTATCACAACGATCAAGATCAACCCTGAGAAGATCCGTGACGTGATTGGTAAAGGCGGCGCAACTATTCGTGCTCTTACCGAAGAGACCGGTACAACTATCGAACTTGATGATGATGGTACTGTGAAAATTGCCTCTTCAAACAACGAAGCAACGCAAGAAGCTATTCGTCGTATCGAAGAGATCACTGCTGAAGTTGAAGTAGGTACTGTTTACAACGGTAAAGTTGTTCGTATCGTTGATTTCGGTGCATTCATCACGATTCTTCCTGGTAAAGATGGTCTAGTTCACATCTCTCAGATTGCTGAAGAGCGTGTTGCTAACGTTTCTGATTACCTGCAAGTGGGTCAAGAAGTTAAAGTTAAGGTGATGGAAGTTGATCGCCAAGGCCGTGTACGTCTTTCTATGAAAGAAGCTGCGCCTAAAGCTGAAGCGGCTCCAGCTGCTGAATAAGCGTTAACTCGCGACAAAACGAAAGGAGACCTTAGGGTCTCCTTTTTTATTGCCTAAATGGTTAGTGTCATACTAATTTTTATAATAAATACCAGTATCGATGACTGAAATAAAATAAATCCTTGATAGCTGTTGTGATAGTAGATTGTTATGATTACAGGTAAAGGTGAACCAAAGGGGTAAATGGATGATTCAAAAAGTGCGGACTGCTGCAGTCGTAGTATTGACTGGCGTGAGTATCTTTCTCACAGGTTGTGTTTCGACTCAGTCAGAGGGGAGCGAACAAGGCAAAGTCATGGTTGAGCCCGTTATGCCTGATTACAAGCTTGAGATTAATTTAGCTAAATTAAATCAGATCTTGTCATCGGCAGAACTAACTGATGCACAAAGAGCTCGATTCCATTATGACCGAGGTGTGATCTACGACAGTGTTGGGCTTCGTATATTAAGTCGTATTGATTTTCATCAAGCACTAAAGATACAACCGAACATCGCCGATGCGTATAACTTTATTGGGATCTACTATACGCAAGAAGGGGAATACGAGAGCGCCTACGAAGCATTTGATGCTGTGCTTGAACTATCTCCAGATTATGACTATGCCTTTTTAAATCGTGGCATTGCACTCTATTATGGCAGCCGCAATGAGCTTGCTGTATCCGATATGGAGTCATTTTACTCATTAGATCCGCAAGATGGTTATCGAGCACTTTGGCTTTACATTATCGAAAGTGCGGTAGATGTAGAAAAAGCTAAAAGCAATCTGATGAGCAATAGCGTGACCCTTGCAGGGAATGCATGGTCTAGTGTGTTGGTTGACTACTACTTAGGCAAAAAAAGTCGAGATGAGGTGTTTGCTGCGGCGAAAGAGGGACTGTCTCATCCTAACGAATATGCCGAGCGTTTATGTGAAGCGTACTTCTACATTGCTAAAATAGCCCAACAGCAAGGACAGGATATTGATGCTGCGAACTATTTCAGACTCGCACTCGCCACGAATATTTATGATTTCGTGGAACATCGATATGCCAGAGTGGAGTTGGCCAAAATAAGTGCAGCAATGTCAGCACCGCAATCCAGTGAGATGACTAACTAAAGGTTCTATCCCTTTTATCATTGTTTTCACCATGCAGGCTGAACCGTCGACATGGTGATGACAGTTCTCCTTTCATACTCGCCAGCCCTTTTAACCATCTTGACGCTATCTAATGTTGGCCTTTTCGAATTTCTTTTAAGCTTATTTCTAATCTCTGGAGCTCTTGGTAGCCATTTTGCTGCCTTGACGCTATAATTGCCGCCTTTCCGAACACCATGAATCTGCAGGTTAACATGTCAGGCTATAAAGTTGAGGTCGACAAGCGTCGTACTTTCGCCATTATCTCTCACCCCGATGCGGGTAAGACCACCATTACCGAGAAGGTACTTTTATTTGGCAACGCGTTACAAAAGGCGGGCACAGTAAAAGGTAAGAAGTCTGGGCAGCATGCTAAGTCTGATTGGATGGAGATGGAAAAAGATCGTGGTATTTCGATCACTACCTCTGTGATGCAATTTCCTTATGGCGGCGCTTTGGTGAATCTACTCGATACACCGGGTCACGAAGACTTCTCCGAAGATACTTATCGTACACTGACAGCGGTTGATTCCTGTTTAATGGTGATTGACTCGGCTAAAGGTGTTGAGCAACGTACCATTAAATTGATGGAAGTTACCCGTCTGCGTGACACGCCTATTGTGACCTTTATGAACAAGTTGGATCGAGACATTCGTGATCCAGTAGAGTTGATGGATGAAGTTGAAGAGGTGCTTAATATTGCGTGTGCCCCTATCACTTGGCCTATCAGTTCAGGTAAAGAGTTCAAAGGTGTGTATCATCTACTGCGTGATGAAGTGATCCTGTATCAAGGTGGCCAAGGTCATACGATTCAGAACTCCAGAGTCATTAAAGGGCTGCATAACCCAGAATTAGATGAAGCTATTGGCGCATACGCTGCTGAAGTTCGCGAAGAGCTAGAGCTTGTTCTTGGTGCTTCTAACAAGTTTGATCTTGAGATGTTCCTTGCTGGTGAATTGACTCCTGTTTTCTTCGGTACAGCCTTAGGTAACTTTGGTGTCGATCATATTCTGGATGGTATCGTTGAATGGGCACCTAAACCTCAACCTCGTGAGACTGAGGTTAGAGAAGTGATGCCTGAAGATGAAAAGTTCAGTGGTTTCGTGTTTAAAATCCAGGCGAATATGGATCCAAAGCACAGAGACAGAGTCGCGTTTATGCGTGTTTGTTCGGGTCGTTATGAACAAGGGATGAAGATGCACCACGTGCGTCTTGGTAAAGATGTCAACGTGAGCGATGCTTTGACCTTTATGGCTGGCGATCGTAATCGTGCTGAAGTTGCCTACCCTGGTGATATTATCGGTTTGCATAACCACGGCACAATGCGCATTGGTGATACGTTTACTCAAGGTGAGAAGTTCCGTTTCACCGGTATTCCTAACTTTGCGCCAGAGATGTTCCGTCGCATACGTTTAAAAGATCCATTAAAGCAAAAGCAATTGCTTAAAGGCTTAGTTCAGCTCTCAGAAGAGGGCGCTGTTCAGGTATTCAGACCGATAGATTCTAACGATCTCATCGTTGGTGCAGTCGGTGTGCTTCAGTTCGAAGTGGTTGTTGGTCGCTTGAAGAGCGAATATAAAGTTGAAGCTATTTACGAAGGGATCAGCGTAGCGACAGCACGTTGGGTCTATTGTGATGACGAGCGTAAACTTGAAGAGTTCCGTCGTAAGTGCAGCAGTAACTTGGCATTAGATGGTGGTGATAACTTAACTTATATCGCCCCTACCATGGTCAATCTGAATTTGTCGATGGAACGCTACCCAGACATTCAATTTGCCAAGACGCGTGAAAACTAACATTTAACGCTTGAAAGAAGCCCTAAACGAAAGTTTGGGGCTTTTTTATATCTAGCATCGGGTTATTATACTTATAGGTATTACCTGTCCTAGGGGCTATATGAATTGGATTGTAAAGGGGTGGCGAGGTTACATTGCTTGGTGCGACCATATGGGATTAACGCCTGAGAATCGGCGTAGTTGTGCGCCAAGATTACAAGATCCAGAGCTAAGACCAGTTATAGATAACTCAGACAAACGTTCACCCTCCAAGAGTGGAGAGTAGATCATATGTCTGAGATAACTAAGCTTAACTATCTTCCAAAGATAATAGACAGTCACGCGCATTTAGACTTTCCTGAGTTTGATGTTGATCGCGATGCGCTCTTTCAATCCATGAAGAAAGTCGGTATTCAAACCGTCATTATTCCTGGAGTGTCTCCGGAACACTGGGATAAACAACACCAAATAGCGACTCAATACTCTTGTCCTTATGCGTTGGGTATTCACCCTTGGTTTAGCGACAAGCAATTCCCAAATGCGCTTTCTGAACTCGATAAACGGATAAATGATAGCGTTCACGACCCTCGTTTTGTCGCCATCGGAGAGTGTGGGTTAGACAAGTTGCATAAGAGTGATTGGGAAGTACAAATATTGGTGTTAGAGCATCAATTAATGCTGGCCGAGTCGTTAAATTTGCCGGTGATTTTACATGTCGTTAAGGCTCATAATGAAATTATGCCACTTTTAAAGCGTTATAAATTGGCCAGAGGAGGTGTGATACATGGATTCTACGGTTCGATTGAGTTGGCAACAGAGTATGTTAAATTAGGTTATAAACTCGGAATTGGTGGTTTAATTTTAAACAGTGATGCGAGAAAACTCAAAGATTGCATAACAAAAATACCCACTAATTCGATCATAATTGAAACAGATTCGCCTGCAATGTCACCTAAAAGTTCCCTTGTAAAACGTAATACCCCACTAATTCTACCGTTAATTATTGATGAAATCGCAAAATTACAAAAAAAATCGAGTGTTCTGATTACAGAACGAATGTTTGATAATGCAATGCAACTCTTTGACCTTTAATTTATTTTATTTAAACAGGTGTTGGTCGCACCATAGTTTTTCACTAAGATGCTGAAATTAAACTTCAAAAAATTGATCGAAACCACGATTTTAACCTTGCGGTCGGGTATAATCGAAGCCGAAAAAGGTTGGTTAACAACATAATTAAAAAGTATTAACAATAGGGTGATGGTTAATGGATATTTTAATGAGTTTAGTAGGGGTGGTCACCTTACTATCGATAGCGTTCGCGCTGTCTAATAATAAAAAAGCAATTAATAAGCGTACTGTGTTCGGTGCTCTAGCAATTCAAGCCGCTTTCGGTGGTTTCGTTTTGTATGTACCAGTTGGTAAAGATATCCTTAAAACAGTATCTGATGGCGTATCAAGCGTTATCGGTTATGCTCAAAACGGTATTAGCTTCCTGTTTGGCGATTTGGCTAACTTTAAAGTTGGTTTCATTTTCGCAGTCAATGTACTTCCAGTCATTGTCTTCTTCTCTTCTCTTATCGCAGTACTTTACTACCTTGGCATTATGCAGTGGGTTATCCGTATCATCGGTGGCGCACTTCAAAAAGCATTAGGGACTAGCCGTACTGAGTCTATGTCTGCAACTGCAAACATCTTTGTTGGTCAAACTGAAGCACCACTTGTGGTTCGTCCGTTTATCGCAACGATGACTAACTCTGAGCTATTTGCCATCATGGTAGGTGGTTTAGCGTCTATTGCTGGTTCAGTAATGGCTGGTTATGCGCAGATGGGTGTACCTATCGAATATCTCGTTGCCGCTTCATTCATGGCAGCACCAGGTGGTCTATTAATGGCTAAACTGATGCACCCTGAGACTGAAGAAGCCAAGAACGACATGAGCGATCTGCCAGAAGATCCTGACAAGCCAGCAAACGTACTTGACGCTGCTGCTGCAGGTGCTTCATCTGGTATGCACTTAGCACTTAACGTTGGTGCAATGCTACTCGCATTCGTTGGTCTTATCGCTATGATCAACGGCATTATCGGTGGCCTAGGTGGCTTTATCGGTATGGAAGGACTAACACTTGAGTTGATCTTAGGTTATGTCTTCATGCCACTTGCATTCCTTATCGGTGTACCTTGGAACGAAGCACTTGTTGCTGGTTCTTTCATCGGTCAGAAGATTGTTGTTAACGAATTCGTTGCCTACCTAAACTTCGCTCCTTACCTTAAAGATATTGCTGATGGCGGTATGGTTGTTGCTGAAACTGGTGTTGCTATGTCTGATAGAACTAAAGCTATCATCTCATTTGCACTATGTGGTTTCGCTAACCTATCTTCAATTGCGATTCTACTTGGCGGACTAGGTGCTATGGCTCCTTCACGTCGCCATGACCTTGCAAAGCTTGGTATTCGTGCTGTTATCGCAGGTTCTCTAGCGAACTTGATGAGTGCGACCCTAGCAGGTCTATTCTTAGCAATTTAAGCTTAGAAACTCTAAAGGGGGACTCCCCCTTTAACTCAGGCGCAGCTCATGTGAGTAGCGCCTAAGTTAACCTAACCATTTTTCAGCTTTACGTTGTATCGCATCACTAAACAAATTCGTAAGAATGGTAGAGGTGTGTGGATGAACACGATTTATTAATGGATTTTGCGTTCGTTTCTCTGACGAAATCAGTTAATAGATAGATGTTTGTTTGAATGTTAAAACTTAGTGTTCGCAATTTTACATTAATAATGTTGTGCTTTGGCGCAAAATAAGTAAAATGCGCGCCATAAAAAAAGAAATGCTGACTCTTTCTAAAAAGAGCAGTAAACCATAAAATAAATGGGGTTGATGATGAAAAACGTTAAAACTTTAGCACTAGCAGCAACAGCTGTAGCAGCTATGTCTGCACCTACTTTTGCTGCTGATCGTGGCGAAGATATCCACGCAGGCGATTACAACTGGATGCAGTTCAACTACATGTATGCAGTAGATGAACTTCCTGGCGGAAGCAGCCATGACTATCTTGAAATGGAATTCGGCGGCCGTTCAGGTGTTGTTGACCTATACGGTTACTTAGATGTTTTTAACCCAAGTGAACGTTCAGATAGCGACAAGTCTGGTTCACCAAAAATGTTCCTAAAATTTGCCCCTCGTTTCTCTCTTGATGCGATCACTGGCATGGACCTATCAGCTGGTCCAATTCAAGAAGTTTACTTATCCACATTATTTAACTGGGGCGGCGGAGACATAAACCTTTATGGTCCTGGTGCTGGTGATGTAAACAATGCTTCAATCGGTTTTGGTGCTGATGTAATGGTTCCTTGGTTCGGCAAAGTAAGCATGAACCTATATAAGTATTATGAAATTAAAGATAAAGATTGGAATGGTTATCAGTTCTCTATGAACTGGTTCAAGCCTTTCATTAACTTCGATAACGGTAGCTTTATTTCTTACCAAGGTTATTTAGATTATCAGTTTGGAAGTGACTCTGACTACTCAGAGACTCAAGCTTCTTCTGGTGGCGTAATGTTTAATGGCCTTTATTGGCACTCTGACCAGTTTGCACTTGGTTATGGTTTAAAAGCATTTAGTGATGTTTACCTAATTAAAGATTCTGATGGCTTTAAGTCTACTGGTTTCGCACACTACTTCTCAGCAACTTACAAGTTCTAAGACTTTGTAATCGCTGTATGAGCCACGCTTAGGCGTGGCTCAACTTTTTGACTAATGACATATAAAACGGCTTAACCTTTACGTAAATACATTTTACTTTTTAGTCTATTTACGTAAAGGTTTGACTCAGTATTGAGTAAGACATTTAGCTTAACTTATAGCAGTACCTACAGAATAAAATACACGCGCTAAAATGGAATTTTCGCGGAAAGGTAGAAGCCCATATTGTTGCGTTCACCTTCCCGGTCTTCAAGGATTCAAGTCGTGACCTTAGTGTCAGATAGCTAATGCCTTTGTGGTAGTAGCATTGAATACCTGAATTATTGAGTTCACTTTGAGTGAGCTCTGTGACGATGCCCGAAGGCCCGGCCCCAAAAATCATAATAATGCCCAGCCAAACGCTATCTCACCTAGATTTCTATTTATAGTTCACTTTAATTTATTTGAACTTTTACACATTTGAATTTGTTTTGGAGACATATTATGAGCGATTTAAAAAAAGCAGCACAAAAAGCCATTGAGCTGATGGATCTTACGACGCTGAATGATGACGATACCGATCAAAAGGTGATCGAGCTTTGTCACAAAGCGAAGACTCCAGCGGGTAACACTGCTGCTATCTGTATCTACCCAAGATTTATTCCGATAGCCCGTAAAACCCTAAACGATATGGGTTGTGAAGATATTAAAATTGCCACAGTGACTAACTTTCCCCACGGTAATGACGATATTGCTATCGCAGTATTAGAAACCCGTGCAGCGGTTGCCTATGGCGCCGATGAAGTGGATGTGGTTTTCCCATACCGTTCATTGATGGAAGGTAATGAAACCTTAGGTTTTGAACTTGTTAAGGCGTGTAAAGAGGCCTGTGGTGAAGATGCGATCCTTAAGGTGATCATTGAGTCAGGTGTCTTACAAGACCCAGCACTTATTCGTAAAGCATCAGAGCTTTGTATCGATGCAGGTGCTGATTTCATCAAAACTTCAACCGGCAAAGTGCCTGTCAATGCGACACTTGAAGCGGCTGAGATCATGATGACTGTGATCAGTGAAAAGAACACTAAAGTCGGCTTTAAGCCAGCTGGCGGCGTAAAAGATGCTGCTGCAGCGGCTGAGTTTTTAGGTGTTGCTGCACGTCTTTTAGGTGATGAGTGGGCGACGCCTGCGACATTCCGTTTCGGTGCTTCAAGCTTGTTGGTTAACTTGCTACACACCTTAGAACTAGGTGAAGAAGTTAAAGGCCCACAGGGCTACTAAACACTCTATGATTAGCCCTTTTTTATTAGAAAACAGGGCTTTTTTTTAGTTAAGTGTGATCTAAATCTAGTTGAAACCATCAAAACTTAGTTACTATCGAAATGTAATAAAGTTACATGTTTTGAGGGTTAAAGCGCGAGCTTTTGCTGTTTTACAGCAAAGTTTGTTGCTAAAGATTGAATTTCAGTTACAAACTTGGAGGCTGTACCATGTTTCTAGCGCAAGAGATAATTCGTAAAAAACGCAACGCCGAGGCTTTATCGAAAGAGGAGATCCAATTCTTCGTTAAGGGCATTACAGACAATACCGTTTCAGAAGGTCAAATCGCTGCATTCGGAATGGCGGTTTACTTCAATGATATGAATATGGATGAGCGCATTGCGTTAACAACATCCATGCGAGATTCTGGCACAGTACTCGACTGGCAGAGTTTGAATTTAAATGGTCCTATCATCGACAAACACAGTACTGGTGGTGTGGGTGATGTGATTAGCCTGATGCTTGGCCCTATGGCGGCAGCATGTGGCGGCTATGTGCCGATGATCTCTGGTCGTGGACTGGGTCATACTGGTGGCACATTAGATAAGTTTGATGCCATTCCTGGTTATCAAACTGAGCCAGATAGTGTTCTTTTTAGAAAGGTTGTGAAAGAGGTTGGTGTCGCCATTATTGGTCAGACAGGGGATCTCGTACCTGCTGATAAGCGTTTCTACTCCATTCGAGACAATACCGCGACGGTTGAGTCTATCTCCCTTATTACCGCTTCTATACTTTCTAAGAAACTCGCTGCAGGGCTTGATGCATTAGCGATGGATGTCAAAGTGGGCAGCGGCGCATTTATGCCGACTTATGCAGCCTCTGAAGAGCTAGCGCGCAGTATTACCGCTGTCGCCAATGGTGCAGGCACTAAAACTACGGCACTACTGACCGATATGAACCAAGTGCTTGCATCGTGTGCAGGCAATGCGGTTGAAGTGAAAGAGGCTATCGATTTTCTAACGGGCAAATACCGTAATCCACGTCTGTATGAGGTGACGATGGGTCTTTGTGCCGAGATGCTGCTATTAGGTGGTATTGCAGCAAGCGAAAGCGAAGCGCGTGAAAAGTTAAACAGAGTATTGGATAACGGAAAAGCAGCTGAAATTTTTGGACGCATGATCTCAGGTCTTGGTGGTCCAGCTGATTTTGTTGAAAATCCAGGCTTATATCTACCTGAATCAAAGATTATTCGTCCGGTATACGCGGAGCAAACAGGTTTTGCTACGTCGATGGACACTCGTGAACTTGGCCTTGCTGTCGTGACCTTAGGTGGTGGACGTCGCAAGCCAGGTGATGCACTCGATTATAGTGTTGGTCTGACTCAAGTTTGTGCGCTAGGCGATGAAATATCGAAAGATAAACCCATTGCCATGATACATGCTCAGACAGAAACTGCGTTTGCAGAAGCTGAAATGGCGGTGAAAAAAGCGATACATATTGGTGAAACTCGACCTGAGAAAACACCGGAGATTTATCGTTATATCCGCAATGAAGATCTGTAACGCGAAGAAGTAGAGGTTTATATGAAAAGAACAATCATAATGATGTTGGACTCATTTGGCGTTGGAGCAGCGACTGACGCTGAATCTTTCGGTGATGTAGGTTCTGACACTTTTGGTAGCATTGCCAAAGCTTGTGCTGAAGGACGCGCTGATATCGGTCGTGAAGGCCCACTTAAGCTGCCAAACCTAGCAAAGTTAGGTTTAGCCTTAGCGGCGAAAGAGAGCACTGGTGCCTTCGCACCTGGCTTTAGTGACAATGTTGAAGTGATTGGCGCTTATGGTCATGCTGACGAACTCAGTACGGGTAAAGATACCCCTAGTGGTCACTGGGAGATGGCAGGCGTACCGGTTCTTTATGAATGGGGTTACTTCAGCGATCTAACCAACTCTTTTCCTAAAGAGTTAACTGACAAGATTCTCGCAAGAGCGGGTCTTGACGGCTACTTGGGTAACTGTCATGCATCAGGCACCACGATTCTTGAAGAGTTAGGCGAAGAGCACATGCGCACTGGCCAACCCATCTTCTATACTTCTGCGGACTCGGTTTTCCAAATAGCGTGTCATGAAGAGAGTTTTGGTTTAGAAAACCTTTACAACTTATGTATCATCGCCCGTGAAGAGCTAGCGGATTATAATATAGGCCGCGTGATTGCACGTGCGTTTGTTGGTACTGGTCCGAGTGATTTTGCTCGTACTGGTAATCGTCGTGATTACGCCGTCGAGCCACCTGCTAAGACTGTGCTAGATAAGATGAAAGAAGCCGGTGGTGAAGTGGTCAGCGTGGGTAAAATCGCCGACATTTACGCCCATTGTGGTATCACTCAAAAGGTGAAGGCAACGGGTTTAGAGGCATTATTTGATGCGACGCTTGAGCAGGTCAAATTAGCGGGTGATAAGACGATTGTCTTCACTAACTTTGTTGATTTTGACTCACACTACGGTCATCGCCGTGATATCGCGGGTTACGCTAAAGCGCTTGAATATTTTGATTCACGCTTACCAGAAATGCTCGAGTTGTTGAGTGAAGACGATCTATTAATTTTGACTGCGGATCACGGTTGTGACCCAAGTTGGAAAGGCAGTGATCACACCCGTGAGCGAGTGCCTGTATTAGCGTATGGCGCAGGGTTAGCCGCTGGCTCTCTTGGTCGTCGTAACAGCTTTGCTGATATAGGTCAGTCCATTGCAAGCTACTTTAAGCTTGAGCCAATGGAATACGGTGAATCGTTCATCAAGTAATGTTCAGCGATGAGCAACGAATTTTAAATTTGGCGGCGATAGCCGCTAGTTACAAGACTTAAGTCAACGAATTTAAGTTACACATATATAAGGGGTTATATAGATGGCTACACCACATATTAATGCAGCAGATGGTGCTTTTGCTGAAACAGTACTTTTCCCAGGCGATCCACTACGTGCTAAGTACATTGCTGAAACTTTCCTAGAGAACGTTGAGCAAGTGACTGATGTACGTAACATGTTTGGTTACACTGGTACTTACAAAGGGACTCGTATCTCTGTTATGGGTTCAGGTATGGGCATTCCTTCTGCTTCTATCTATGCGACTGAACTTATCAAAGACTACGGCGTGAAGAACCTTATCCGTGTTGGTACTTGTGGTGCAATCAGCACTGACGTTAAAGTACGTGACGTTATCATCGGAATGGGTGCTTGTACTGACTCTCAAGTAAACCGTCTACGTTTCAAGGGCCAAGACTTCGCAGCTATTGCTGACTACAGCCTACTTAGCGCTGTTGTTAAAGCTGCTGAAGCTAAAGGAACTAAGTTCCGCGTTGGTAACGTTTTCTCTGCTGACTTATTTTACACACCAGATCCATCTATGTTCGACGTAATGGAAAAGATGAACATTCTAGGTGTCGAGATGGAAGCTGCAGGCCTTTATGGTGTTGCTGCTGAATTCGGTGCTAAAGCTTTGTGTGTTGTGACAGTATCTGATCACATCCGTACTGGTGAAAAGACATCTTCTGATGAGCGTCAAACTACGTTCAACGAAATGATTGAAATGACACTAGAAGCAGCTATCACTCTTTAATCTATTTGGTTGAATGAGTTTCTCTTTACAGGGAAAGCGCTAAAAAAAACGGGCTCATTTTGAGCCCGTTTTTTATGTTTGTTATTTACTATCCGCGATCTCTTCCACTAGATCTTCTTTCTTCTGCTTTCTTGGCTTTTTACGATCGAAATCAGCACGTTTAAATGAGAGCGCCCGTGATAACAACATACCAATTAATCCAGCGATAATCAGCATCACCTGCTGTTGCTGCATGTTTATTTGGTGAGCTTCTTTTATCTCATTAAAAAACAAACGGGGTTCTAACCTCACTTCGATAAAGCCTAGATTGTTGCCATCTTGCGATACGGCCTCAACATAAGGAGGATAAGGCGCCAGTAAGGCATTGAGTTCCTCTGAGTCTGGTTCTAACTCTTCGGACGTAACGCTCTGAGCAAAAGAGAGTCGCTGGCCATCTTCGCTGAAAATGTTGGCTGACATGACTTTGGGATCTAATACCAACGCGGTGGCTAACCACTGCAGCTGTTCGTCATTTTGTAGTAGCAAAGCCGGTGCTGCACCATAAGCGGTTTGTTGCACCAATAATCTGGCCATCTTTTCAGTTTGGGACTTTAGAAGCTGCTGTCCTTGTAGTAGGCTAGTTTCCCATAGCTGAAAGAGACCCACTGCTAATGCCAGTGCGATTGCAATCTGCAGAAATCTGCTTACTCTCTGTCTCTTTTTCAGTCCTTTAAGAAAAAACACTTTGTACCTGAATTTGATATGGGTTTACCCTATGATAATTGATTATGCCCGCGCCTGATAGTTGGAGAAGTATTGCAAATGGAAAGTCTTAACCAAGTTCCACTTTTTTCATGGTTGAAAGAGGAACAAACCCTTCATTTTAATCCCCAAACGCTTGCTATATCTCGACATCTTGAGTCAGATGCACCTAAAAGCATGGCTAAGTACAGATGTGTTTATTCCAATACTCACTCCGAAACTGAGTTAGCCTTGTTTATTCAAGCCTGTGCTCAGCCCATCAGTCTCGCTCATATCGTGAGACAAAATGGATTACATTGTGTTGAGCTTTGTGTGAATACAGCGCTCGATATAGCCCAATTTACCCAACTCTCCTCAATCGAAGCACTTGAAGTGTTTGTTATCAGTGAAACTCAAGCTGTGCTTAATCGGCCTGGCTTGCTCGTGATGGACATGGACTCGACAGCGATTGAGATTGAGTGTATCGATGAGCTTGCTGTTATGGCTGGTGTGGGTGACGCCGTTGCTGAAGTCACAGAGCGTGCTATGCAGGGTGAGTTAGATTTTGAGGAAAGCCTCAGGGCGAGGGTTGCTCAATTGGCGGGTGCTGATCAGGCAATTATTCAGACCTTGTGTGACAAGCTACCATTAATGCCCGGCTTAACTGAGATGGTGAAAGAGTTACAGTCGCACGGTTGGCGACTCGTGGTCGCATCGGGTGGTTTTACCCCGTTTGTGGGCCATTTGAAGCAGTTACTAGCGCTTGATGCCGCCTATGCTAATGAGCTTGTTATCGAAAACGGTCTGCTTACAGGTCAAGTCACGGGTGAAGTGGTCGATGCTCAGTTTAAAGCTGACACTGTTGTGCGCTGCGCTAACGCTTGGGAGATAGCGCCAGGTCAGAGGTTGGCCATTGGTGATGGTGCCAACGATATTCCTATGATTGAGATTGCAGATTTTGGTATCGCATACTACGCTAAACCTAAACTTGAAGCGGCGGCAGATGTGGCGATTAACAAGCTGGATTTGAAAGTACTGCCTTACTTGTTGCAATTGGTTTAGTTCAACACCGCAGCGTGAATAGGAAGGCGTTCTGCTTTCCTTCTCCTTTCCCCATTCTTCTTACTTTCCAAACCTAGCAAGGCTTTATACGATAACTCGCTCAATTTATTTACGTTTAAATTGCAAGCATATGGGCATGAACTCAATAGCCTTATTGACCTTGGGTCGTTTACATCGATAATAACTGAGTATTTACTCTTGTTATTTTATCTTAAGTTAGTAACTTATTGCCTCTACTCACTTAACGTATTACCCAATTTGAACATAGAACAGCACTCTATTTTTATCCCTTACCTCGAAGGTAAGTTGCACTTAAGGCAGATAAAAGCGTCCCGTGCTGATATGCAAAAACCGCCAATCCTCATGCTCCATGGCGCCATGTCGAATGGGAAAGTCTTTTACAGCGAAACGGGGCGAGGTCTTGCCTGTTTTCTGGCAGAAGCAGGCTTTGTTGTTTATGTGCTCGACACCCAAGGTCGTGGCTTAAGTACACCAAAAATCCATCGTGGTTTTAATGGCGGACAGGGGCAGGTAATCCGTGAGCAACTTCCTTTAGTGCAACACTATATTATGGGACTGCATCCTCAAGTATCGACGGTCCACTGGTGCGCTCATTCATGGGGCGGCGTCTTAATGGCCAGCGCTATTTCACGCTTTCCTCTTTTCCAAGAGAGTGTTGCCTCCCTGCTGACCTTTGGGACAAAACGCACCATTAAGATTAAGTCATTTAAGAAATACATGATGGTCGACATTGGCTGGAACAAGATGGCGAAAGTGATCGCGTGGGGCCATGGTTACCTCGCTGCTGACCGTTGGGGAATGGGGATGGATAATGAAAGTCGCCGCTCCTTATCCCAAACTGTCGATTGGGTAAGAGGAGACTGGATAGATCATGATGATGGTTTCGATTACTCTCAGGCCGCATTGAGCGTTGCGAGTCGCGATAAATGGCCGAGTTCTTGGTTTATAGCGGGTCTTGGGGACGATGTATTAGGTAACCCTGCCGATGTGCAAAGGATGATCCAAGAGTGTCAGTTTTCGGATGTTGAATATACCTTGTTGTCCAAATCTGAGGGCAACAAACATGATTATGGTCATGCCGATATGTTGATCCATAAAGATGCTGTCGATGACCACTTCCCGCGAGTGAGAGACTGGTATCTTAATTTCAGGTCTCAAGCATAGCTCTCAGCTTAGTCCTCAAGAATTGTACTGCACTGTCGCTAATTTACGGGTGAGTTGAGAATTGAGCAGGATCGAGCTTCACTAACTCCGCCAAGTTACTCACACCTAGCTTTGTCATGAGTTTGGCTCTATGCACTTCAATGGTTCTAATGGCCACACACAATTGGTTCGACATCTGTTTGTTGGTGTTTCCGGCGATAATTAATTGGAAAATCTGGGTTTCACGGTCAGATAAGTTATTAATCAGCACTTGATTACCAAGCTGTTGAAATTGATGCTGACTATGCGCTAGCCCTTTCGCGATAGATTGTGATAACAAGCTACCTTGAACAGGCTTTTGAAAGAAGTCGAATGCCCCATTTTTCAATGCATCAACCGCCATAGGCACATCGCCATGACCAGTGAGGAAAATAACCGACAATGGACTCTTAGCTTCACAGAGTCGCTGTTGCACTTGAGGTCCTGTCAGGCCCGGCATTCTGGCATCTAAAATCACACAGCCCGCTTGGGCCAAATCAACCTCGGCTAGAAAACTATCGCCATTATTAAAACTGATTAGAGCTGTCTCTTATACACATCTCCGAGCCCACGAGACCGAGGCT
>OJDH01000397.1_pt1 | contig 19386 bp, 15 predicted proteins | sample 1592761 | NCBI WGS metagenome assembly OJDH01 (sample SAMN05416855, study PRJEB24817) | seawater metagenome | isolation source: Sea water | place: Canada:Atlantic | collected 2013-11
GAGATCTCCACTATCCTCTTCGTCGGCAGCGTCAGATGTGTATAAGAGACAGGTATATGGGTTAGTCATTGCTTATCTTGAGCAATATCGACAGAACATAACCTGTGAGCGCTGTTTATATTTCAAAAGTACACAAGAAAACTCCATGGATGGCATTTGTAGAACCATTACTGAATGAGCTAATACAGGCCATCTATTGGGATAGCTTTACCGCGAGTAATTAACAGCGCTATAAAATAGAGCGGCTCTCCTGTCAGATCAAACATAGATAAAACACCAGTATATCAGATCACTTAATTTCCATAGTTAATTATCAGCATCATTAAATTATTGATAGCTCCTTCTGCATTTTTACCACACCACAAGTACAATGTTTTTTCTCCAGCCTTCACTAATTAATACATAAGGCAAATGTATATTAATTATATATAACCCTCTAATTTTTTAAATGTTTAGTAAGTTGATTGTTGTTTTTAGTATTGTTGTGAAATAAATATTCCGGTCCGACATCAAGTATTTTTTTGTCATGAGTATTTATATTTTGTAATGAGTGGTTTGTTTTTGTTTTTTTAATAAATTGTTGGTCGTTATATTTGACTTACATCACATTACTTATTTCTTTAACGGAATAAAAATGAGTTCAGACTTAAAAGGTGGATTAATTCACATTGGGTTTTAATCTATCTTGGTTGTACTGTTAGTTATAAATTTATAAGGCGTTAAAGGACAGTGTTCTGTTTGGTCAATGGATTGACTAAGTCAAAAAATAATAATTTTACAAAAATAAATTAAATAATAAACTAAGGTAATTGATGATGAAAATGTTGAATCTTTCTGTGGTGATCGCTTCTGTATTATTTACTGGTTTTGCTATGGCAACGCCAGATACTCCAACTAAGCCACATCACGCAGAATATCCTAGCCTATCAACACCGCACAACCTGACTAAAACCATGCCAACTGCATGTAAGCACCCAGTTGCTTTAGGTTATGTTGAAGAGTTCCAAACAGTTCACTATCGTGATATCCAGCCAAATCGTCACGGCGCGTCTGGTGTACCTAACGATGGTTGGGTTACATGGGGCACTGCAGACGACATCTATAAACTACGTGCATGTCCAAAAGGCGGTGCTATTGATTCTGATGATGGTGTCTGTTGGTTACAACTGTCTGACAAGCCAATCGTTATGGGTATTGCTGCTGTTGCACCAGGAAAAAAGCTTCATCCACATTACCACAAAGAGCCTGAGTGCTATTACGGTCTAGATGGTACATCTCACACTTGGGCTAACGGCAAAATGAACTACTTTGAAAAGGGTGACTTTCTGTTCCTTGAGTCTAAGGCAATGCACTACACTAACGTCACTGGTAACAGCGACATGGTCTGGCCTTACTGGTTCCCAATGGACGGTAACTTTTCTACCTTCGGTTACACTTGGCCAGAAAGTAAGTGGGTAGAAGACAAAGCTGGCATCAAGGTGATGTTTGAATTGTTACCTTACAACTACTCTAAAGAAGTTCGTAGCGGTAACGCAGTTTACGGTTTCTAATTGGTTGTAATAGTTAGGCGGTATTGGAAGATATCGCCTTCCTTATTTAAAAGAGTAAATAGCATGAAAGTCATTCAGACAATCGCATTCTTGGCATTATCAGCCATTTCATCATCTTCCTTTGCGTCATATGAGTCAGTTTCTCACAATGATTATCAGGCATTACCTTTTCCACAGTTACATGTAGAGTCTGCTGGAGAAACTAACCCGCTTAAAAAAATCAATAAAGACATAGATGGTAAAGAAATAGTACTTGCGGGGTGGTTCACTAAAACGTGGATGGATGCCGAGAATAACGATTCATACAACTGGGTATTCGCCAACATACCAACAATATGTGAGCACACCGGCATACCAATGCCAACTCAGGTCATACTTGTTGAGAACCCTAAAAACATTAAACTGGTTGCCAGCGAGGATCAACCATTCTATGCGTTTGGTAAGATCCGTGTAGAACAAACAATTGACCATATTTATACCAGTACTTATACATTAGAATTACATGATGTTATTCCATACGATGCTTCCCAGCATAAATCAGAATCTAATAAATCCGAATAAAGTAGTTTGCCAATAGTGGCTACAGATAACTAATAGTTAATGGTATACCTTTTGACCTCTTGGTAATAAGTGAAAGGTTATGCTTGATTCTAGAGCTGAAGATAAGGCCATACACTCAGTGTTATGGCCTTTTTAGTGAATGTTACAATATGAGGTTTAGAGCCTTAACACCTCAGGTCTGATCCTCTTTCTAACGATAATATCGGCAATACAAAGTAGTAATCCTAGCCAGATCAAAATAAAGCTTGCGACCTTAATTGGCAGCAATATCTCACCAAATATCATGACGGCTAGTAAGAATTGAATACTGGGCTCGATGTACTGAATGAATCCGATCATGATAAGACTGATTCTTTCTACTGCCAAAGTGAAGCTGTATAAAGAGGTAAGGTTAAATATCCCTGCTAAAAAGCAGATTAACAGGATTCTCTTGTTTTGCATTGCAGCCCATACTTTTTCCATAGGAAGGGACATGGCTTTAAGCAGCAAGTAAATACAGGGAATAGAGAACATGACTCGAATGGATAATATCTCGAATACATTAGCATTAGGGATAAATTGGAAGTAGAGCGGTAGTAATCCCCAAGTTATAAAGGCAAGGATTGCGATTGAATTACCAGATAACCACATCGGATGTATCTCATCATCAGTGCTGGAGAGTAGGTGAGATGCTCTCCAGCAGGTTTGAACGACTAACTCGCCAATTGATCTCGAACTAGCTCAACCCAAAAATTAACGCCAATCATCAGGAGTTCGTCGTTAAAGTCATAGTTAGGTAAGTGCAAGGCAACGCCGCCTTTTTCTCCTTTGGTGCCATTGCCAACCAAAATATAGCAACTTGGTACTTCACGTTGCATAAAGGAGAAGTCTTCGGAGGTGCAATAAGGCTTACATTTATCATTTACCTTGTTATCGCCAACCACTTTTTTCGCGACCCTAACTGCAATGTCTGATTTATCGCTGCTATTTACCGTCGACAGTACGCAGTTAGAAAATTCATAGCTGTAGTCTAGACCCGCAGCAGAGGTCACACCTGCAACTACACGTTCCATTGCGGTTTTAATATAGGTTTGGGTGTCATCGGAGAAACAACGAGTATCGCCAGTGAGTGTGACAACAGTAGGGATAACATTTGCTCCTCCATTGGTTTTTATATCGGTTACCGACAAGACTGCGGGCTCGTGTATGGCATCTAGGTTACGGGTAATGATGCTCTGTAGCGTTGATACAATATTACACGCAGCAAGGACAGGATCGCTGCCTAGGTGTGGCATTGCCGCATGTCCGCCTGAGGCTAGTACTTCAATTTTGAAATGATTTTCACTGGCCATAATCGAGTTTGGGCTGATCAAGAAACTGCCGACTTCTATACCTGGCATATTGTGTATCGCGTAGATAGAGTCTATCTTCCAACGGGTGAACAAACCATCATCGATCATCGCTTTGGCCCCCGTTCCTTGCTCTTCAGCTGGCTGAAACACAAAGTAAACTGTGCCATCGAAATCCGCTTGTTGCGACAGTTGATACGCTGCACCAAGTAACATGGCACTATGGCCATCGTGGCCGCATCCATGCATCATGCCTGTGTTTTTTGAGGCGTAATCGAAGCCATTTTGCTCTGTAACGGCAATTGCGTCGAAGTCTGCACGTAGGGCAATACTGTTATCAGATGTTCCGCGTTTCAATACTCCAACCATGCCTGTCTTGCCGATATTTCGATACACTTGGATGCCGAGTTCCTCAAGCTTATTGGCAATAAAGTTGGAGGTTACTGTCTCTTCGAAACCGATTTCAGGAGTCGTGTGTAGGTGGTGGCGCCAGTTGATAATCTCATTATCTAAAATCATGTTCACTTCTTCATTTAATTAAGAGGGAAAATGATACCCTCTATCGATTTCAATTTAATTAGCTACTTCAGGTTCTACTGAATCACGAGTTGGTGCAGGACTTTTAGCCTTAGCTTTAACGAAAATCATCAGTGCTGCGACCACTATCGCAATGGCCACACATTTCCAGGTAGTAAAAGGTTCTGACAAAATGAGCGCAGCCAAGGTGAATGACGCTAATGGCATTAAGTTCAGCGCCATACCTGTGCCATCAACACCAACTCGGTTGATACCATAGATATAGATTAAGTAACTGATCCCCGAGATGAATACCCCAAGTATGAAAATACTTAATATTCTGCTTGGTGCGGTAAAGGCTTGGAGTGCTGTGGTGAAATCAAGCCCATAGAACATCACGACAAAAGTGAAGCCTACTGCTGCGAAAATGAATTGATGGTACATGGTCGATATCGAGCCATATTTCTCGGCAAGATCGGCCCTGGTATAAGCGGTTGCAGAGAAAGCCAGCGCACTCAAAAATGCCAGAACATGACCGATGTTAAAGCTGCCTGAACTTGATTCTGGCACATATACCAACATAGTGACCCCCGCTAAAGCTAGGCATGCTGCTCCTAACTGTATTAAGGAGAAACGTGCTCCTCTTGCGAAGAAACCAACAGAAAGAATTAAAATCGGAATAAGGCCCATGATGACGCCATTTTCAGATGCGGTAATGTAATCTAACGAGAGAAAAGCAAAGTAACTAAATAGAGCCTGACCAATAAAGCCACAGGCAAATGTTTTAAAAACATCGACACGGTTGTCCCACGAGTAAGTAAAGGTTTCACACCCTTGAGTAACAATGGATTTTTTCATAGCGCGCAGAATCACAAATAAAGTGATCGAAGCCACTACATAGCGCAACCACACTAACATTTTTGAATCCATCACTTCCAAAAGAGGAGTACCTACAACCCAAGGAGTCCCCCATAGAAAGCCAATAAATACCGCTGCTATCCAACCTTTATTTCTTTCTGACATGATGCATATTCCTGAGTAATTAGTTAATTCAAATTCCAGAAAGTAACTTGCCATAGCCTGGACAAATTGCTTGTTTTCCACAGAGGTGCATCGAATGCCAGAATAGGGCTGAATTACTAGAAACAACGGCAACACCATACTTGTCTTCAAGATATTGAATGTTTTCTACAGCTCTTAAACTGGTGCAAGACATGAAAATTACATCGACTTTTGTCTCTTTTAATAAGATCTTAATACCTTCTTCAAAGGTGCTAAGTGGCACTTTGTGAATAATATTGTCATCCATAATGCCCAATGCCGTCATCGCGACAACGTCAAAGCCAGCTTCAATCAATTGCTGTCTGAGAGGGAAGTTAACTTCGGTTGGGTAAGGGGAGAACACGGCGACTTTTTTAGCGCCTAATTGCTTAAAAGCAGCTTGTGCTGCAGACCATGGGTTGGTTGTTGGAATATCACCACGGCCTTTGGTGAGTAACTTAGACACTTTTTGCTCTCCAATAATGATGGAGGCAGAAGTACAAGCAAAAGCCATTACATCCATAGGTAAGCCGTCTGCGACTAATACAGCGCCATCGCTAATACTTGCTGCAACTGCATCAAGTGCTTCTGGTGTCATGCCATTTTCTTTAAAGATGCGAGTGCTAAATAGTGCTGCTTGTTCTCGTAGTAAATGAGACCAATCAGTTTCTAATGTGTGGTCATTTGCTAACTGGACTAAACCAATATGAATTCGGTTTGGTCTAGGGGCTGGCTCAAATGTCAGTTTTACTTCAAAATTATCAAATTGTTCAAAGTTCATCTTATTTATCCTTTGTATTTATTCTATTTAGACAACTGATATTGCATGTAAATTGTGATTTCTATCTTGGTTTAACTCTTATTCACTTCACTTCGGTATTACTCGATAACCACACCTTTACAGGGTGGGTTAGAGGTGAGCATATGTAGGCTTACCTCTAACAACATATCAATGCCAAAATGACTAAATATTTCTTGTCGTTCTGTGAGTGTTACGCACTATTTGGGGGAGCTAAGTTCATTTTTGTTAACTACCGCATGGTTAGGCGATGACAGGTTTGGTTGCGACTTTTGACTTACTTTTAGACTCGCAAGCGTTAAAGATGTACAGGGCGACGACGATGGCCAATACGATGACTGTTTTGCTGAAAGATAACTCTTCGCCAAGCGCCATAACTGCGACGATATAGCCAACAAGCGGCATTAAGTTAAGTGCCAATGTGGACTTTTCGACTCCAATTTTTTTGAATGAGTACAATTGAATAACGTAGCTCATCCCCGATATGCCGGTACCTAAGAAAATGAGCAAGAAGATGAGAAGCGGATCGGCAAGGATGATGGTAATTTGAGACAGATCGAGTCCCATTGATAGCACCATGATGAGACCAAAAATGGCAACTGCAATATATTGCATCAACATCGATACGACGGAGCCATATTTATCCGATAAGCTGGCGCGTAAGTGGGCGGTACAAGCGATTGACAGAACAGAGCATGTGACGTAAAAGAAGCCTAATAGTGGCGTACCACCTTCAACCTCGTTGGTTGGGCCAACGCTCATTGCGAAGATACAGAGCGCGGATATTAAGAAGGCACCCCATTGGATTTTGTTCATTCTAAAATGCATGAATATCATGCCAAAGAATACGGTTACGAACGGATTCATACCTTGAATAACACCATTTTCCGTTGCACCGATGTGACCAAGAGATAAGAAGTTAAACAAAGAGAACAGGCCTTGGCCGATGATGCCGCACATGGCGATTTTGAAGTAGTCAGATTTTTCAATCTTTAAAGATTTGCCGAGTTCGCCGTTTATTTTTGTATTCTTGTACGTCAACGTAAAGATGACTAATAGGCCAAACACCGCAGTGACATATCGGAAAAAGACTAACGTCATTGGGTCGATGGCCATTGAAAGCGGTTTCGATACAACGCCTGTCACTCCCCAAATCATCGCAACTGAAATTGCCGCACACCACCCAAAAAGCACATCTTTATTAATGTTGTTCATATCATATTCTCTTGGATTAAATGAGCCTCCTCTACGGTCTAGGAGGCTCGATAACCGTTTCAATTAATTGATGATGATAAGTTCAGGTTCAGCGCGGTCTGATAGCCACTGTGCACCATCTTCGGTGATCACGATGTTCTCTTCATGCAGCATGGTTTTCCCCTGCGCATAAACCATTCCGGGTTCGAGAGTCATCACCATGCCAGGCTTTAATACAGTGTTATCCGTCGCGGTGTTTGAAGGGCGCTCAGTAAGCTCCATACCTAAGCCATGACCCACGCGACCAATGTCATTACCTAGTGCACCATTTGCCTCAAGTACGTTCCACATGGCGTTGTAGATGTCGGTGGTCGTGTTACCAGGGCGTGCAGCCTCAAAACCTTTTGTTGTTGCTTCATACGTAGCACGATAAGCGGCTTTGGTTTGCTCACTGGCGTAACCAAAAGCCCAGTTGCGGTCGAAATCGGAGAAATAACCGTCCCATACCGCACCAGTATCGATAAGCAGTACATCGCCAGATTCGATGATGCGATCGGTAGGACCCATTAAAATGTCGTCATAAGCATCAGGACCTGATCCGGCGATGATAAATGGACATTCATCAGCGCCAGCTAAGAGCATGTCGATACCGAATTGCTTACAAACTTGGCGCTCAGTCATGCCAACACGCGCATACTCAGGAATACGTTTGAAACCAAGGTTGGTGATACGGCAAATTTCACGGGTTTTTGCTATTTCGGCTGCAGATTTAATTTGACGAATTCCGTGCATTGCCAGCGCGACATCGACGAACTCTCGTTTGACCATAGTGGTCAGCTTTAGGTAGTTATTGACTGGCATGCGTAGGTGGGATTCTATACCTAGCGTCGCGCCAACACGGCCATGAACGCTAGGTAAAGAGTTCAATGTGTTAGCAACTAAGCTAACACCGTCGTCTTCAGGACATGGTGCAGCCCATGTGATGATGGTATCAATCCATGTTTTTGACATGCCTTTGGCGCCAATTTCCGGAATGATTGCAATGGGTTTACCTTCCGCTGGAACTACAATAAACCAAGGGCGAGTTGGGCTGTGCCAAAACTGTGAATGGAAACCTGTAAAGTAACGAACGTTTGGTTCTGTGGTGAAAATCATCGCATCTAATTTCATGTCATGCATGACTTTTTGGGAGCGAATTGTTCTTTGTTCAAATTCTTGTTGAGTAAAACCACGAGTAAGAGTTGTCATCTGAATACCTCACCAGACTTTTCTGGATTCTATTACCCGGTGAGGTCGCGATTAACCGCGATATCACCGTGGCCAATTATGTATTTGTTTACGAAGATATTGTTTCAATAGAGCGTTCAAGATCTTGAATGAGATCTTGTGAGCGCTCTAAACCGATATTCAATCTGACTAATCGGCCCGCGTAATCTTTTCCTGGGCGTTCAATGTTGGGGTAGACCAAGGCCAAGCTCGTCACGCCGCCCCAACTCATGCCAATTTTGAATAGCTGTAGGCTATCGATAAACTGCTCAACTTGGATGGCACTGAAATCATCTTTGAACAAGAAAGAGAACACGCTGCTTGAGCCAGTGAAATCACGCTTCCAGAGTTCATGACCAGGACAAGATGGGAATGCTGGGTGGAAGACTTGTGCAATGCCATCCTGTTCAGTAAGCCATTGGGCAACTTCAAGCGTTGATTTTTCTAGATGTGCTAAGCGAATACCTAGGGTTTGTAGGCCCCTTAATGCCAAACTGCAGTCATCGGGAGAAACGGCTAAGCCGAGTTGTTTAAAGGTCACACCTACTTTAGTTTTCAAAGCTGGTGTGTTGACTGAAACTGTGCCAAGTAGCAGATCGCTGTGGCCGCCAACATATTTAGTCAATGCTTGCATGCTGATATCAACGCCATGGGCAAAAGCATCAAACAAGACACCAGCTGCATAGGTGTTATCTAATGCAACCATGACGCCTTTTTCATGCGCTGCGGCACAAATGGCGGGGACGTCTTGAATTTCCATGGTGACTGAACCAGGGCTTTCAACCCAGATTAGGCTGGTGTTATCACGGATTAGAGCAGAGATACCTGCACCAATCAGTGGGTCGTAGGGCTCGACATCAATGCCAAGATCTTTTAGTAGTCCTTGGGCCATCTCTTTGTTCGGACCGTAGGCATTGTGAGGAACGAGTGCATGGCTGCCAGCTCGGCACATGGCAAAATAAACTAACGCAATAGCGGCTTGTCCGCCGGGTACCACAAAACTGTGCAGTGCACCTTCTAATTGTGCAATACGTCCCGACAATTCTAATGTCGTTGGTGTACCGTATAAGCCATAGCTGTAACCGTTTTCAGCTTGATTCCAATCATCAACAATATCAGCTTGTTTTTTGAATAATACAGTCGAGCCGCGATACGTAGGTGTGGCTAATGATTCAAATCCTGACGTTGCTAAAGTCTGTGGTTGAACGAGTCTGCTATGCCAATGCATGTTACTGCTCCAAATCGGGAGTGGATTAATTTGATAGCAATATTATTCCGCTTAACTTGAGAATAGCGCTCGAAATAGTCAGTGCTTTTGAGAAGATTTTTCACATGCCCCAATCAATTGATAACTTTGATCGTGCAATCCTAAATATTCTGCAAAAAAACAATACCACCCCTTTACGGGTTATTGCTGAGCAGGTTCACCTATCGACAGCATCGGTGCAGCGCAGAATTAAGCGCTTAGAAGATTCAGGAGTGATTCAAGCCAATTCAGCCATTATTTCCCCCGATAAAGTGGGGCAAGCGATCACCATTATTGTGGAGGTTCACGCAGCTCATGTGCGTGCATCTGATATGAAAGAGTTGAAGTTGTGCTTCTCAGGCCCCGAAATACAGCAGTGTTACTATGTTACGGGCGAAGCAGATTTTATGTTGGTACTCACGGTTGCAAGCATGGCCGAATATGATGCGATCAGTGGCCGACTATTTTATAACAATCCGAATGTAAAATGGTTTAGAACCATTGTGGTCATGGACAGAGTTAAAGCCACCCTGGAGACGCCATTACTTTTATCTAATGAGGCTGGTACATCGTAAATGTGACTCTGTAATGTGTTTAAAGCGATGAGAATTTTTTTCACTTAATTTGGATTTTAATCACTCACAAAGGAAAATAGAGGGCGGTATTGAGATCTTCATCACAAGTGGTGGTGCTTGTGTGTGACATGGGTCAAACTGGGTGAAAGTTGGAGCTGAAACAAATAATTATCTTCAAAAGAAACCTTACTTATTATTCTAATGTGTTGTATTTAATTAACTATATTTTAAATTTGTGTAGTAACGAGCTGGACTCTGGTTGTCTCTTCAAGCCGACGACTTATAAAAAAGCCAATCAAGGACTTGATTGGCTTAGTCTTATATCGATAACTTTTATGCTCTAATCAAACTTAACGCACAAATAGCATCGGGTTTTCAGCAAAGTAACCTTCAACCAGGTTCACATTGTCAGCAGGGCGAGGAGTACGGAATCGATGATCGACACCGTTGTACATATCCTCACGCGGGGTTTTGTAGAAGGCGTTAATCTCATCATCTAAGTAAGGCAGAGACTGACTGCGGATCATCATTTGATGCAGATCATGCGTCATTAACTGTAAGCCGCGTGAGTAATTAGAGTAACTACTGTCATGGGAGCCCCAGTGGTGACCAAATTCATGCCCAACAACGCCCATGCCTGAATTGTAGTAATGAGAGTAGAAATTCCAGGTATCAATACCTAAGGTTTCACCACCACCTAAACCGCCACCAATGGTTGAAACTCCCAGTTGAATACGACCGCGATTCATAAACTCATCATATACGCGCTTGTAATCATCAGGAGTAAAGTTACCCCCTGGGCCATCGACTGGGCCTGCATTGCCAAAGAACTCATTATTCCCCTGACCAATGCTGTCTCTGTAATTGAACCACAAATGCTCAAATTCAGGACTATCCATCACATAAGCATAATTAGCCATAATGATCATCCATTCCCTTGCATAAGCAGGGGTGATTTTCCCCCAATTCCCCCAACTTGGACTGTAGGTACCAAAGCGCAATGGCCACTGAGGTTTCAAATCAGTGATCTTCTGTACGAATTCATCGGTTTTCGAGGTTAGGCGAATATCGATGATGTTTGTTGGTAAATAACTAAGATCCGTTAATCCTTTAATGGCAACCGATTGCAGACCATTTGCCGTTGGGTAGTAAAGGTTATCTTGCAGCGTTTGTCCTAATTTAAAAGAAGAAAAGGCATCTAACTGGGTAATTGAGCCCAACTGAACCCATGCTCCGTCATTATTAAAACGTGCTTCAACTGTTAAATCATGAGTTGGCTGTGCGACATAACTGGTAATTTCTAGCGCATCTAAGGTTTGCTTACCGGAGAGCAGACGGTTGATACGCACTTCATGATTTGTGGTTAAACTTTCCCAGCTTTCGCCATTAAATAACAAAGGTGTGTGGCTTACATCTGTGCCCGTTAAGTCGATATCGTTGGTGTAACTAACGGTATTATTAGATTGATGAATACGTAAAGTTTCGATATCAGCTAAGAGTACTGTGCGATCTTGTAACATGGCTAGAATATCGTTTTCAACAGCCAGATCGAAAGCGACTTTTGATGTGGCTTCAGCGTTGGTATCAACATCAAAGTAAGTGCTGTATTGCTGAGTAGAAGGCGTTGCTACGCCAGAATCTGTAAATACTAAAGTGCCAGCAGGGAATAACTCAACATTACCGGAAGTGCTACCGGTAAAGACATCGCCTCGTGCTGATTCATACACATTACGACGATGAGTCTTACCGTATGCCTGTTTTGGCTCGATAAGATGTTGTCCTGCTTCTATATTAGCGATATCAAACACATAGGTTGCAGAGCTATCAAAACTAGCAATCAACTCATTACCGACGACTTCCATTTTCAGATTTCGGTAAATGCTGTTGCTCTCAGGTAGACTTAAGAACGCATGTTTTTTGGTATTTTTGTGATTAGTCTGTTTGACGTCGCTTTGTGCATAAACTGAAATTTTACCGCTAACATCGGCAACAAAAATGTAGTCATTGTTAGCAGCAATACTGTGTGGGTGGGTCAGTGTTTTATCAAAGGTGTTACCCGACCATGAGCCCGTACCCAGTGACATAACGATATTATCGTTATTGGTTGTGTCATAAATATCAACGCGATTAGAGGATAATGATGCCACATAAAGGCGACCATTGTGCTCGGTCACGTCACTCACCACCCGGTAGGTTTCATTGACACCATTCAAGGTAAACCCGGTAATAGCCGGTAATGCCTGTTGGGTTTTCAGGTCAAAGCGTTCGATTTTAGAGAAACCGCTATGTACGTTGCCCACATAAACTTTATCGTGGTTCATTGCGACCGATTCTGGCGAAAAGTTATCGGCACTTTCATAGTTAAACGTCGAATAATCAAGCTTGCGACCTTCGCCTAAAAATGATTTTTCGGTTAGGGTTTCACCTTCTTCTACTCCGCAGCTAGCGATTTCAATCACCAAATGCTTCGATCCAGTTGGGGTGTACACATCACCTCTTGGACCATATTCAATCAAGCAGCCATTACCGTAGTTATAGTTACCGTATACTTTATTAACGAGAACCATTCCAAAGCCGTACCAACTTATTTCCCAGTCATCGTCAATGAAATTGAATACGTTACGAAAAGCGGTTCCATCAGTATATGACGACGGCAAATCAAACATAATGTAATTATCTTGAGTGATTTCGTATTGGGTATTATTCACTTTGATATAGCGTGTTTGGTCTTGAATGATGACATTACTCTCATCCGACGCGTATTCTCTTAACTCAGCAATGCGCTCATCTATTTTTTGATGAATCGTATTCATTGTATTAGCTAGGTTAACGGAGTTATTTGTTGCGAAAACAGGTGTGCTAAAAGCCGAGGCAGCTAAGATTAGACTGCTAGCGAGTAGGCTTAATTTAAACGATGTCATTAAATCATGTCCTTTTCATAAGTACATAGAAAAGTAACAGGTTCAGAAGAACTGCACATGTCACTTGTGGTAACTCCACTACCTTAGGTTGAAACCCTTAGGCTGGTTGCTTTGCGTCACGCACTTTCATGCGTTTTGCCTTTTTCACCAAGTGAATCACTTGGATTTTTTTTAAATCTCGCGATTATTGTCTGATAATATTTTTTTGTAAATACAAATAAACATAAAACCTTTTAAAAACATGATATTGAATAGGTTTGTGATTTGTGTTTAATACAATGTCTATTAGGATTGCATCGGTAAATAGATCTGAATATGACGTCAAATCAAAGCCTAAATTGTCCAAATCTACGTGAGGTTTAGATTCTGCTGCTCAGTACTTTTTCTCTAGGTAAATCGTGTTAGCCAGCAGGTAAGTGACGCATACATGCCCCGCGTTGAGTGTAAATATTCAAGAATAGAGATAAGCGTAGTTAATGCGATAATTTGAAAAAAGAGGGTGTAAAGCTTCTTTTTATTAGTGTTAGTGGCTGCGTTGTTGTTCATCTCAAGTGAGTGATTTTGTGTTTGGTCTGATAATGGGTTTATTTAATGACCATGGTAACCAATATGTATATTTGGCAATTAATTGGTTATTTAAAATATAAAATAGAGCTTTAAAGAGGGGGGGATACTGAGGAGCAATAAAAGGAGAAGTTGAAATGATTGACGTTATTTTTTGCTCTGTTTTGGCTTAGTACTGATGAAGCTTAAAATTAAAAGCTGCGCCTACGGATTTATAACATGAGACGCAGCAGTATTAACGGATCGCCGTAAAACTATCTCATCGTGACGAACTCTTCCGCACCCGTTGGGTGTATCGCAACAACTGCATCAAACTGCGCTTTTGTTGCGCCCATTTTCATTGCCACACCGAAGCCTTGTAGGATCTCATCCATACCAAAACCAATGCCGTGGATACCGACGACGGTTTCTTCAGGACCGGCACAAACTAGCTTCATCTTGCAAGCTTGACGATGAGCAGTGACTGCGGTGTACATTGAAGTAAAGCCTGAGCTGTAGCACTTAACTTGATCTGCACCATATTGGGCAACAGCTTCAGGCTCAGAAAGTCCCATGGTGCCGATAGCTGGGTGGCTAAAGACAACTGTTGGGATGAGTTTGTAATCCATTCTTGCTTCAGTCATGCCATTGAATAGACGTTCTGAAAGCAGACGACCCGCTTTAACAGCAACAGGTGTTAGTTCAACACCGCCTTCGATAATGTCACCGACACAGTAGATCCCTGGGTTGGTGGTATTTTGCTGATCATCAACAACCACATAACCACGGTCGTTAAGCTTAACTCGAGTGTTCTCTAGACCGATGTTACCCGTAGATGGTTTACGACCAATCGCCCAGATTAGTGTATCAACCTCGAAACTTTGGCCATTTTCCAGTTTAAGCGTCAGGCTACCATCAGCATTTTTACAGATCGATTCTGGTGTGCTATTGGTATGAAGAGTAGGGCCGTCTGTTGCCATTGACTCCATTAGCGCTTCACTTAACATTGGGTCGAAGCTACGCAGCGGTGCATGTTTACGCACAAAAAGCTGGGTTTCACTGCCGAGTGAATGCAGTACGCCTGCAAGCTCTACAGCAATATAACCAGCACCAATAACAGCAACACGCTTTGGCTGTTCTCTGAGTGCAAAGAAACCATCTGAGTCGATACCGAGTTCAGCGCCCGGAATATTGGGGATGCTTGGTGAGCCACCAGTAGCAATAAGGATATGATCGGCGCTGTACTCTTGGCCATCGACCTCTATGGTGCGTTCATTAACGAAACGGCCGTAACCACGAACTAGCGTGACTTTGTTGCTCTCTAAACCACGATCGTACGAACCATGAATTCTGTCGATATACGCTTCACGGCTAGCCACTAACGTATTCCAGTCAAACTTATTGACGGTAACGTCGAAACCATAATCTTTTGCATAAAGGTGAAGTGCTTCGGCAACTTGAGCCCCGTACCACATCACTTTTTTAGGAACACAACCCACGTTGACACAGGTTCCACCTAGGGCTTTAGCCTCGATTAATAGTACTTTAGCGCCGCGCATTGCCGCACGGTTTGCCGATGCAATACCACCGCTACCTGCGCCAAGACAGATATAGTCAAAATGTTGGGCCATTGTTATCTCCAAAAGGGGTTTATAAAATGCATTGTTCACATTGTAGGGGGAAAGCATAGAGCAAACCAGCAATACCAATCATATTACTATTAGTTCATTCGACGAAGTTTCAAAAGGTTGAAGACAAGGTCTGATATTGTTTGTGTATATCCCCGTTTATACCAGACCCGATGGGCCACGGCTTTATTACGGATAAATGGCGATTGGTTTATGACTTACCATTTCAATACTGATACGACTAGAATTGAACTCACGCAAAGTCTCTGAAGCGAGCGATAGCTAGCGCTTTTGTTGGCACTTATCACGATCGACTCGGTTAGGCCCCTCGGTGCCGCACTTCATGCATTTCCACTCACGTTCTCTGGCGCTTAACTCTTTTTGATGGTAACTCTTAGAGCCTGAATTACCTTCATAGGTGAGCTTTTTCTCAAGTTGATCCATGCGAGTATCTAGCCAGCGACAGCTGGGATCATTCGCCACACTGGTTCGACTGGCGAGTTGTTGCTTTGGTGACAAAGCCCGCTTTTTAGGTTTGGTACGTGAGGTTTTTTTGGTGGGCTTATACTGAGTGGCTTTACTTGATTTTGAGGGTTTTATTGAAGGTATCTCTAGTGCGCTTTGTTGCTGAGATGGTATAGGGATAGGATTTCCTTGGTTATCGAGTACTGCACCAAGGGGGAGTGGTGTTGTTGTATCGGCATGTAATTGTGTGCTCAAGCTGAAAAGGAGGATGGCGATTAGAGCCAAGAAGCGATGAACAACAATGGGTTTTAATGGGGCTAAGAGTGACATTCCATGTTCCTCTGTATTTGCTAAAAGTAAAAGACATTCCTTGTCTTCATATGCATTAAGGTCACTTACTTGAGGTGCGGACTTATGTTCAGAAGAACCAGGTTAAGTGCACACCTGCAAAGGATTGATCTAAGCCAGATGTCATGTCATCCATCTCAGCTTCAAGCTTGATATCTTCTTGCGCTATTGTGTGACTGACGTGTCCAGACAGGCTGATATTCTGACTTAATAGATATTCAGCTTCTATGCCGAATTGGAAGTGGTTTTGGCCATTATAATCTTCGGTGGCATATTGAAAATCAAAAGCTTGGGTGACATAAGGGGTCAGCGTTAACTTATCGCTTAGCTCCCAACTACTGTGAAGGCTAGCTTCAAAAAAGTAACCTCCAGCTCCAATCGAATAAGTGTAGTTAACTGATGGTGTGAGCCATTCAACTCCAGCATAAGTCAGTGAGCCAAATAGCTCATTATCGCTAAAGCGCTCATCGCCATAACTCTCTACCCTTTGGTAGCCGAGTGTGGTTTCAAGGCTCTCAGTAAGCGCGATGGTGTACTCAATGCCAATATCCCACTCAATATAGTGTTCACTATCACCACGCCCTAACATCGCATAGACATTGACGTTTTGATATTGAACTGCCGCAGTACTCCAAAAGATGCCGCCATTTTCAAGATTGTTTCGGCCTTCAGAAATATAGTTAGAATCCCAACCGAGATCTAATAAATATTGAGCCTCGCTTGATTCTTGCACGGTAAATTTACTGGTGCTGTGTGAATCGTCTATGGCTGAATTGGTATCGGCATAGGCACTAAATGCCATGATGCTGAGACTTGTCAGTAAAAATAGTGCTATGTGTTTTTTCATAAGCGGCTTAATGCAACCAGAGTAATTGTTTTAAATGATCGAATAGTACGGTTTAATGGCCTTATGTAAATGATAACGCTTTACATTTGCGATCAGGTTATCAAACCGAGCAGTGCCAAAATTAAGTAAAGTAAATTGTTTGAGGCTGGTCAAGGTTTCTCCCTGTTTAGCCTGATAGGCAGATATTTTATGGGGCTAAATGGCGATATTTCTTGAATATTGTGTCATTAGCCCATACTTAATGAGTAAGCTATTTTTTTAAGCTCGGGTATAGAGCTTTCGATCATTCTAATCAACAGATGCTGAGGAATAACAATGAGCAACCCTTTGTTAACCAGTTCCATCTTACCGCCTTTTTCTAAGATTAAACCTGAACATATTCAAGCTGCTGTTGAGCAAGGCATCGCCGATTGTCGTCGTAACATTGAGAAAGTATTAGCGCAACCTGAGCCGTTTACTTGGGACAACTTGGTGGTTCCTCTTGAGGAAACGGATGATGCGTTAGGCAAAATCTGGTCTCCTATCTCTCACATGAACTCTGTGGTGAGCACTGAAGAGTGGCGCGCAGCTCACGATGCTTGTCTGCCGTTACTGTCTGAATATGGCACTTTTGTCGGCCAACATCAGCCCTTATATCAGGCGTATAAATCCCTGAGAGCTTCAGCCGAATTCGAGAAAATGAGTAAGGCACAACAAACGGTTATCGAACATAGTTTGAGGGATTTTGAGCTGTCAGGTATTGGGCTTAATGATGCCGATAAACTACGTTACGGTGAGCTGGCTAAACGTATGTCAGAATTAACCAGTGGCTTTTCAAATCAAGTGCTTGATGCAACTCAGGCGTGGAGCAAATTAGTCACAGTTGAAGCTGAACTTGCAGGATTACCAGAATCCGCCGTTGCGGCAGCAAAAGCGATGGCAGTGGCTAAAGAACTGGATGGCTGGTTGTTTACCTTAGATTTCCCTTCGTATTTACCTGTGATGACTTACAGTGAAAACCGTGAGCTGCGTGAAGAGTGCTATCGTGCTTTTGTGACGCGAGCTTCCGATCAAGGTCCCAATGCTGGCGAGTTCGATAATGGCCCATTGATGGATGAGATTTTGGCTCTTCGCCATGAACTCGCTCAGTTACTCGGTTTCGACAGTTTTGCCCATAAGTCTTTGGCAACTAAGATGGCAGAAAGCCCAGAGCAGGTTCTTGAGTTTCTCAATGAACTAGCCTTGCGCTCAAAGGATCAGGGTAAAGCTGAGCTGGCTGAATTAACCGAATTTGCTAAGCAAGCGCATCAGGCAACAGATTTAGCGCCTTGGGATTTAAGCTTCTATGCCGAAAAGCTAAAGCATCATCGTTATGAGATTTCTCAAGAGCTTCTACGTCCGTACTTCCCTGAAGATAAGGTGTTATCTGGCCTCTTTTACACTGTGAATCGCTTATTTGGACTGACGATTACTGAGCAGAAAGAGTTCGATACTTGGCATAAAGATGTGCGCTTTTTTAGTATCGAAGACAGTGAAGGTGTCCACAGAGGGAGTTTCTATTTAGATCTCTATGCCCGTGAAGGTAAACGTGGTGGTGCGTGGATGGATGACTGTCGTGGTCGTCGTCAGACCCCTAATGGTCTGCAAAATCCAGTGGCTTACTTAACCTGTAACTTCAATGCCCCAGTGGATGGTAAGCCTGCACTGTTTACTCATGACGAAGTGACCACCTTGTTCCATGAGTTTGGCCACGGTATTCATCATATGCTGACTAAGATCGACGTCGGTGGTGTATCGGGTATCAATGGTGTGCCTTGGGATGCTGTTGAGCTACCAAGTCAGTTTATGGAAAACTGGTGTTATGAAGAGGAGGCTTTAGCTGAAATTTCTGGCCACCATGAAACGGGTGAGCCTCTTCCGAAAGAGATGTTAGATAAGATGTTAGCGGCGAAGAACTTCCAATCGGGTATGGGAATGCTGCGTCAGATTGAATTTTCTCTGTTTGATTTTGCCATGCATCTGGAATTCGACCCAACGCTTGGCGCTGATATTCAAGGTAAGCTTGATGAAGTCCGTAGTCTGGTCGCGGTGATAAAACCTGCTGATTTCAATCGTTTTCAGCACAGTTTTTCTCACATCTTTGCTGGTGGTTATGCCGCGGGTTACTACAGCTACAAGTGGGCAGAAGTGCTTTCAGCCGATGCCTTCTCACGCTTTGAAGAGGAAGGCATATTTAATGCTGAAACAGGTCGTAGCTTCCTTGAAAACGTATTGCAGATGGGCGGTAGCGAAGAGCCAATGGAGTTGTTTAAACGATTCCGTGGCCGTGAACCTCAAATAGATGCACTGCTACGTCATTCAGGCATTAATGCTTAAATCAGCAAGTAATATGCAGTAGTCGTTACACAGTTAAAGCCTAAACGAAAGTTTGGGCTTTTTTGTGCGCTGCTTTTGACGGTGTCGTGAACGTTGGCTTATACCAATCAGTATAAAGATTTGATCGCTCAGCGAGAGTTTAGCGGTACTGAGGCAAGGCAACGAGTGAAGAGCATAGTTATTCTACGGTTAAGCTCGTTAAC
>OJDH01000398.1_pt1 | contig 19230 bp, 16 predicted proteins | sample 1592761 | NCBI WGS metagenome assembly OJDH01 (sample SAMN05416855, study PRJEB24817) | seawater metagenome | isolation source: Sea water | place: Canada:Atlantic | collected 2013-11
GCAGCGTCAGATGTGTATAAGAGACAGAACCAACATAAGCCATTGATTTAAAATAATAATTTATTAATTATTTTTATTTCAACCTTAACCCTGAAAGCACAGCGAGGTGGTACGAGGGTTGCAATATAAACAAAGAGAGTAACAAGGTGACGCAGAGCTAATTTTGTAGTCACAGAACGTTAATTCACAAAGGAGCATTCTATGTCTAATCCAAATCATGTTGAAAAAGTTTCTTCTATCATCAAAGTATTAAACGGCGGTATTGAGTTCTATTCAGACGCTACAGAGAAAGTGGAATCCCAGAGTATCAAAACTGTGTTCCAGCAAATGATTAATGACAAGCAAGCCGCTATTACGACCTTGCAACCCTTCGCCGTCGCTGAAAAAGGTGAACACGAAGACGACAGTGCGGTCGCTGTAGATATCAGAAATATGTACACCAAGGTAATCAGCTCACTCACCTCTAACAGTGACCACACGTTCGTGAGTCAACTAGAAGAAGTGGAAGATAAGATACTTGCCGAATTGCGTGACGCGCTTAAAGAAGACCAACCTGCGGCGTGCACCATGGCCCTAAACAAAGTGTTAACTGATATGAAGCGTAACCATGATCAGATGCGTGCTCTTCAGAAAAGTACCGCGTAAAACATCATCCCTGATGTTTTAAGTTAGCAATAAAGCAAATACCCCAGCATTTTTGATGCTGGGGTATTTTTATGGCTGCCGTTTAAGGCCTGTAGCTACTTGGTTAATTTAGCTAGCCTTTACTTTGCGCATCTACCTTTAACAGCGCCAGCATCAGTTCGCGCTCTTTGGGTGACAGTGAATCCAATGTCTTTTTTATGTTGCTGCGATAGCGCTTGAGCGTGACTTCGTCACCGGCGATGGCGGCATCAAGTGTTTGCTCGTACTTACTTAATAATGAGCTGAGTTTCGCGGTGTTTTCCATGTTCGCACTATGCGCCGTGTACGCTAAGTACATAGCGCCGCATAAAGCGATGAACGTCATTAGGTCGAACTTGAATGAGATAAAGGGGGCTTTGGTTTGCTCGGTCATTTTTGTTGTTCCATCGTCAATGATATTTTCAATTTAAGTACTTCAACCTGCTGTGCGGCTTTGCCGAGGGCTTGGCTTTCTTGGTAATACAAATATTGCATGCCTGCAAACATGGCTACCATCAACACCAGCAGTATCAGGTTGTCTGCTATCCATTCTTTTACGAAATCCACTAGCTTATTTTTCATATTCTGGCCTTACAATTCGGTAATTCTTCATAGGCAATATGATTGCTTTCAATTGATTCGCTGATCATCTGTGCGGTCACAGTGCCCAGCACAAAGCAGCGGTATTTCTTGCTGCGCTCAAGCTCTAGCAAAATTAAATTACTCTGGCCTTTCTCGTTTAAGCTATTAAGCAATGCCAAAGTACTTGGCGTGTTGTTTAGGTACGTAGCCATGTTGCGCTCTAAGCGCTGCATTAAGGTTTCTTTCGCTACATCACCTTGGGCCAACTGCAACCAATAAGATGGGTCGTCCACGTTTGAAATATATTCCAGCGCCAACGCCTGCCAATCGGGTTGGTAAAACAAACGCTGCTCTGCCAGCAGGCCGATATCTGTGCCTTGCATAAAGTTAGGCATGCGTACTTCTGCCACCTTTTTGTCTTCTAAACGCACACCCAAATAGGCACCCACGTTCATGTCTTGCTTTAAAACGGTGATATTACTGTTAAACGGCGAAGTCACCTCACCTAAGCCCAACATGTCAGGGGTGAAATCTAAAATCGAATAGGCAAAATTGTCGTAAGCGCGCAGCGAGAAATCGCTTGGCTCTGGTAGCGCAATCGGTTGACCACTTTCATCACGTGGCAGTTTTTGATACACCACGCTCGCTACCGCATTAACCACATCTAAACCCCGATAGGTTTTGAAAATGCCATTCTCTAAATCAAGTACATAGCCAAAGCCAACGGTGAAGGTTTTATCAAAGGTATCTACATCGCTGAATTCTTCAGCAAACGCGACCATCATGCCGTGATACGAGTTCTCGCCCATCACCGACTTACCTACAGGCATGCCAAATGCAAATACGCCTAGCCCCATGGCTAGCATGAAATACACCTTACTGCGCGCCCACAAATAAAGGCCGAGCTTAATAAACAACAAAAAAATCGCTACCAAACTTGCCGCTATGCTCACCGGCGGGATCACCGCTAATTTTACTGCGTCTTTACCCAGCTGAAACATACTGCCGCCGGGTGAGAACGCCGCCGTAGCAGCGGTCGATGTCACCATCTGAATAAACGAAATATTGTCTTGGCTATCCAGCCACATCTTTTTGTAGCGGCTCTCGGCGATACTCGGGGTAAAGCTTTCCATGTAATACGGGCCAAGTATGATTTGGGCCATCACTTCTATTTCGTGCAAACGGGCAAAGTCGACTCTATCGAGATCTTTCATGGGCACGCCACCAAACTTTGAACTGTTCTGATATTTTTCCCACAGAGCTTGCGCTAGGCCCTGATACTTTTGAGTGATACCTTGGCGAAGCGCACGCATGTCTTGCATGCTCCAGTTTTCGGGTACATGCACGTCATTTTCTTTGAATAGGGCAATCGCTAAATTTGTCGCCATCTGTGATTGGGTGTATTGCTCGTACTCCATTTCCTCAGAAATCCCATACGCACGGTACAAATATGCCCGGCGACCTCGGGTGAACATTCCCATCAACTGATATTTAGATTTGAGCAATTTGGTTAAATTCGCGTCATCTGCAGTAAGGTAAACCCCGAACCGCTCACCAGACTCAAACGTCAAGTTAGTCAGATACTTAGCAAACTCAGCTTTATAAAACTGGCGGCACTCTCGGTCACACTTGGAGCTTTGGTACTTATCGCGAAAGTCCCGATATACGCCCACAATAGTCTCGTTCTCGGCGTAATCTTTACGAAAGTCATCCGCTTTTAATAATTCATCTGAAAAGGTGCGCCAGCGCTGATTGATCCGCCCATTGGCTTGATTTAATAGCTCGGTACGTTCTTGCTCAATCAAGGCGTAGTTGTTCTCGCGTCGACTTGCTTGGGCATACTCCTGTGTGGCCTTTCTATATTTGGCCCACTCGGATTTATACGCACCATCAAACTCACGAATACGCGGTAATGCTTCTTTGCTGAACGCCTCTTCTTGGCGATTTTGTAAAAACACGTCCGCCATGTTTTGCAGGTTAGATTCAATCAAATGATTAAACCCACCTGAGAAAAACGCCAAAGACGGAATAAGTGCCACCACCAAATCTTTACGTTGTGGGTCACTGACTATTTCATCAAATTCAGGGAAGCCCTCAATCGTTACCGACTCCGCCAAATACGCCTCTTTGTACACAATCGCCCGCACGGCACTGAGCTTCTTTTCGTTTGAGGTGCCATCCACGGTGGCATCAATCGCAATGCGTAAAAACGGAATGATCAACGCCCACAACAAAACAAAGGCAACCGGCCTAAACAGCCATTTACCTTGTTTGCTAATAACACGTTCGTCGCTGGGAAGCGTGGCGCGATTAGCCCCACCTAAAAAATTGAACAAATGCCCGGGCACAAACGAAATAATACCCAGCGCCAAACCAAAGCCTGATAGCGTGCGGCCAAATAATTCCAAACGCTCAGCGGTCAGTTGGTACTCACCAAATACATCCTGTAGTGGTTTGGCGTACATATCGATTAACAGCAAATTGAGTGACAATTCAAGGCATACGTACACCACGAATAACCCAAGTAACACCAGTATTTTTGCCTGGCCAGAGAGCTTATGTAACATGACTAATCCTGCTTTCTCATAGTGGCTTTTCGGCGTTTAAAATCTGCACTAACGTCTTGCTTTCTGTCTTCACAATATTTGTACAAAGGATCACTCGGGCTGAGGCGGCTGCAGCGACTACCCGCCTGCAATTTTTGATATGTAGAATACTTGAGCACATCCCCGTTAATAGTGAGGTACTTGCCCGAACTAAACAGCTTTTGTTGCTCGCTTAATTGATTAAAATCTGCATTGCTAGGTAACATGCTCACTACGCTGGGTAAGTCTATAGCCTTTGATTTTATATTGAATTTTTTGCTTGGGGGCTGCACAAAGTTATGCGCTTGCATGCACGCCATAAGGGGCTGGCTACGTGTGGCAAATGCCACTAACTCAGCATTGGCGCTACTGTTGATAGCAAAAAAAGTACGATCTTGCGCCGCACTGGTGCTAAGAGTATCCCCTAAGTACCAGTATTTAGCCGCCGCGTGCTCAAGCACGGCCCTAAACCCAGCTTGCTCCACTTGCTTAGCTAATTTGTTTTCCACCACAAATCGCGTGCGTTTTACCGGCAATAGGCTTTGCACCGAGGCCAGCAAATCCTTTAATGCCTTAGCGCCGATGTTCGGTTGGGGGCGAACAATAAATACATCACTCGTTGTTACCCGTGGTATTAACACGCTGGCTAACAAACTGAGCTCAAACTCGCTATTAACCTGGGCAAAGTTGTTATCAGTGTTGACCACCTTCCAACTGCCATTCACGAATGCCACATCAAGATAGAAGCCCGCGAACAAATCTTGATGCCGACCAACATAACTCGGCAAGTTGGTACTCGTAACGCGATACAGCATGTCAGTCTCGCACATGCTCTTCATCACAGGTAACACATCGCCGTTATCGGCAATGAGCAAATTTCGATTGAGTAACGCCGACTGAACAGCAGCATATTGAGGTTGTGAACTACCATGGGCAGGAAAGGCACTGCTCACCACTATCGCATTCGAATACGCCTCAGGCCGTTTATCAACAGCACAACCAGACACAACTAAAACCGAACACAGACCCAGTACAAACAGCAGAGAGAATTGACGCGAAATCACCAAAAATTCCATTTTTATCGATATTTGCGAATAAACTATAACACTTAAAAACCTATTGCAAATCAGAGTGTTAAATAGCTGCTGATGGGTTTATGGCATTTTAGGGAAGAATAAATGGCTACAAGTATGCCAAACACAGCGGGCTAATATCAACGATATCAGCCTTGAGATTAAGTATTCAAATCAATCACTAGGTATGAAGTTTTGCAAGGCCCGGTCGAAAAGAGCGGCCGAAGAGCCCAAGGCGCTCAAAGACGGGCGCATTTCTCGAAGACCTTGCTTGTTATCGGCATTAACTTGGGTCTCATGCTAATAAGCCACGAACACGGGCTGTCGCTAAATGAGCCTTAACCCTAACAAGACCAACATCACCACATTTGCCAACAGGCCAATCAAGAAAAAGTAAGTACGTGGGCTTGGGTTTTTCTCTGTCGAAATGGCATAGTACAACACCATATGCACCACCCTAGCGGCTAGATACACCCACACACAAATAGCAAATACAGGGCTTTGCACATTAAGAAGAAACGCGAAAAGCACCGTGCCGACAAACAGGGCGCTGTTCTCTAAGGTATTTTGGAATGTACGGTGTGCTCTGAACACAAAACTATCGTGAGATAAGTTTTCATCTATCTTCCCAGGTATCGCATTTGGCTGCTTAGCCTTGCTAAACGTCGCGACCGCCCACTGCACTAGTAGCATCACTAAATAGAAGTAAAACGCCGTATAAGACGAATAGGTAAGATCGATCATGGTGACTTTCCCTTTATAGATTTATGAGTATGACAGCAGTCGTCTTTGCAAGCTTAGTGCCCAATCTAAGTTATTGATATATAGTTTATTAAAAGGCCCTTATCGAGGTTGAAGTGTAAGCGGTACAGGGTTGTTTATAAGAATTACCAATTCGTAAGTTTATTAAAAACCATCAGTCGAAGAGCAGATTCTAAGCAAAAATACAACGCCCTTAACATGGGTGTCCTGATAATTCTTTTTTGAGCATTCACAGATGAAGTAACAAAAAACAAGTCATCAGTAATGGCGTGTGAATCTTTTCAGATGAACAAAAAATATAGGGCTTTTACCTTTAACCTACCTGAATTTCAGCATCTGCGTACTGCACTTTGCGCGGCTTAGGTGTCGCGATAAAGTACGCAAAGCTTAATGGCCCTACACGCCCGACTATCATCATAAAAATAATGACAATTTCGCCAGTGTCACTAAGTTGACCAGTTAAACCTCGAGACAATCCTACCGTACTGAGTGCCGAAACCACCTCAAACACAATATCTAGAAACGGGGCATTTTCAATCGCTGTAAGAATAAATATGCTGATGAAGATCATACCAATAGAAATGATCGCTAACGAAAGCGCTTTAAGCACCTGCACCTGAGGTATAGTGCGATTAAGCAAAGTCACCTGCGTACGACGACGTAAAAAAGTATAAGTTGTCATAATCAATACGATAAATGTACCCAGCTTTAACCCACTTGCCGTACTTAAAGATCCTCCCCCAATAAACATCAGTAAAATAGTTAACGTTGTGCTCGCGTCAGTTAAATTTTCGATAGGTAGGGTATTAAAACCCGCAGTACGAGGTGTTACTGCTTGAAACCAGGCCGTTAAAGCTTGTTCGGCCACGGGCAATGTGCCCAAAGTGGCGGGATTATTTGCCTCTAGCAACCAAATTAGAAAAAAGGCAACTAGGTTGATGGTTAGTGTGGCCAACAACACGATGCGCGTATTCACACTCAATTTGCGCCAGCGTTTATTCGTTTTGATATCAATCAATACAGCGAATCCGATACCTCCAATTATAAACAAGGCAGTAATAATCATATTGACCGAAACACTCGCCGAGTAGGCCGACAAACTGTCACTCCGTAAAGCAAAACCCGCGTTATTAAAGGCCGATAAAGTGTAAAAGAACGCTTGATAAGCTGACTCTCTCAGTCCGTATTCCTCAAGCCAAACGAGGGTTAATAATACAAAGCCCACCAGCTCAATCACAAACGAGTAACACAAAACAAATTTGGCCGTTTGCACGACCTTTTCCATACTCGTTTGATCAAGTGCTTCTTTCATCAATATCTGCTGACTTAGGCCTAGGCGTGCGCCCAAACTGATAGCCGCCACGACGGCAAATGTCATAAACCCCAGTCCACCGGCCTGTATCAAGCCAGCAATAACTATCTGGCCGAATGTGGTGAAGTGTGTCCCCGTGTCCAGTACCACCAAGCCTGTTACAGTAACAGCCGAGGTCCCCGTGAAAAGGGCTTTGATAAAGGGGGTTTCAACGGTCGACGCTATAGGTAGCATTAACAACCCTGCACCAACAAAAATCAGTAGAATAAAGCCTAGAAAAAGTACAGCAGGAGGGCTTAACTGGATATGAAGCTTCGATTGGCGTTTTGCTAACTTGTAGGGTTTAACATTCGGATCCCAAGGCTTCATTTAGCATAGAACTCAGGCGCTATCTTTTTCAACGCAGCCAAAGAGCCACTTAATATGAGTGAATCTTTCACGGCTAATTGAAAGTCACCATCTATGTGTTTGATGATAGTGCTATTGCGGCGCACCAACATAGGCTCAATGTCTTTGCCGGCTTTACCAAGTAGTTTTTTAACCGACATATTTGGATGGTGTGATTTGATTTCAACCTCAACAATAAACAAGCCATTACCAATGGGCATGTACTGGTTCATCATAGGGTAATTAAGCGACTGAGCGACACGCACGCCAATTTCTTCTTCAGGGTGAATAATCCGAGACACACCCAACTTAGTCAGAATAATATGATGAGGTTTAGTCGTCGCCTTTACCCAAATCTCTTTTACGTTGAGTGATTTAAGTAATAGAACACATAAAATACTAGCTTCAAGGCTCTCACCAATAGCAACCAGCACCGCATCACAGGAGCCGATATCCAACTCTTTCAGTGAGCTCTCATCAGTGGCATCAGCAATGGCCGCTACCGTCAATTGCTCAGATACCGTATTCACCAACTTAGAGTCTGAATCGACGCCAATAACTGAGTTCCCCAGACGCATCAACTCTATTGACGCCGCCAACCCAAAACGACCTAACCCGATAACTGCAAACTGACTCATGTAGTGCTCTAACATGTAGTATTTTTATTGGCGCGGAATGTTAATACAATCCAAAGCTAAAACCAAACAGCTTTCCCCTTAACTGGCATTTTCAACGACACGGATTTATTTATATCAACAGTCAGTATTTAATCCATAGGGTGAGCCAAGAAACCTCTCTTCTATTTCCGCGGACAAAAGCGACGAACAAAGCTAAGCGTTAGCAACCGTTAATGTTCTTAATCCTTAATCCCAATAATACCTGGGGTCTCTAGAGACTATGTATTAGCTATAGTGCATAAAGATGGGTGTCTTGCTTTCTTTTGCCTTGATTTAGTGCAAATCCCCTGACCTTATTCAAGCTAGTCAGGGTCATCAAGGCGCTAATTCTCTAGGCTTACGCAAACCTGTCCAAATAGTCAACTTCTGGCATCTATGGTGCATATTCGCCACCTCAGTCCGTTGTTAGTGCGTTTTATTTCAGGAGATAACAGTGACCCCTACTCTTCGTTTGGTTTTAACCGCGAGCCTTTTCGGCTTAAGCAGTTTGTTGTTCACCGCTTGTACTCCTTCAACACCGAACGATAAAACAGCTAGTGAAGTAGAAGATAAACCCGAAGCTGATGTCGTATTCAGCCCGGAAATTAAAACCCGTCAGTTTCTAACCCAAGTTGCGCTGGGCCGCGAGCCAGCAGATTTAATCATCACCAATACCACTATGCTCAACGTGTTCACCCAAGAGTGGCTGCCAAAGCAAGATATTGTCATCGCCAAAGGGCGCATTGCTTGGGTAGGCGATAGCGGCACTTGGCAAGGTCAAGCCACAGACCAGTTCGATGCCAACGGACTATGGGCCGTACCTGGCTTTGGCGAGTCACACAAACACATTGAAAGCTCATACTTAACCCCAGAATACGAAGCGGCTTTGGTCATTCCCCAAGGGAATACCTGGACGGTTGAAGGCTCCCATGAAGTATCGAATGTAATCGGCACCCGCAACGTCGACTTTTGGCTAGCCGCCGAACACGCTGGCAGCCCACTGAAAATATTCCCGGCTATTGGCTCAGCCACACCGCCTACCGTGTATGAATCAGGTGGCGGCTATTACGGTTATCAAGAAATGAGTGACTTTATGCAGCAAGACCTACGCGTAGTCGCGTTAGGCGAAGTCATGGATTGGACAGCTATTATCAATACCGATAACGGTGGCCATCAACGCATTTGGGAGATGATCCAAGCCACTTACGACAACCGCGGCGTAGTAGAAGGCCACGGCATGAACCTAACCTCGCAAACTGATATCAGCGCCTTTGCCGCCGCTGGTTTAGCCTCTGACCATGAAGTCAGGCTAGCCGAAGAAGGCATTGAAAAGCTGCGCCGGGGTATATTTTTAGAAGTGAAACACGCCGCATTCGATACCTTGATCCCCAAACTGCTCGAAATGAACCTACAAGATTGGAGCAATGTCTCTGTCACCACAGACGATAGAGATGTGTTCGCCACCTTGCAGCTAGGCTCGATGGATTACAACATTCGCAACGTTATTCAGCGCGGCGTACCCACCGAAATTGCCTACCAACTTGGCAGCTACAACACCGCTCGCCACTTTAATATTGACCACTTAGTGGGCTCAATCGCCCCAGGTCGTTACGCCGATATTGTGTTACTTAGCAACCCAGAAACCGTGGCAATAGAGCGCGTATATGCCAACGGTTTACTAGCTGGCATCAAAGATAAATACCAATTACCCATTGCTGAGATTGAATACCCACAATGGCTAACCGAAACCATGAATGTTGGCCGCTCGCTCAGCGCAGAAGACTTTGCCATTCATGCCCCCGAAGGCCAAAAAACTGTTCAAGCAGCGGTTTTACAGCCCTTCTGGTTCAAACCTGATTTCATCACCAAAAGCCTGCCCGTTTCGGCGCAAGGAACAGTCGATGCAGATACCGCTAACAATTTAATAAAAGTAGCCGTAGTAGACCGCTACCATGGCACCGCTGCAGTATCCAAAATGATTTGGCAAAACGCTGGGCCCAAAACCGCTAACTCAGCCCTCGCCAGCTCACAATCCCATGATTTACACAACATATGGAGTGTTGGCAATGACGACGCCGCCATGGCGTTAGCCGCAAACACAGTCGCCGAGCTTGGCGGGGGTTGGGCGTTAGTAAAAGAAGGTAAAGTCGTCGCGACGGTGAAACTAGACATCGCCGGTTTAATGACCTCAAGGCCGGTTACCGAGGTCGCCGCTGAAATGGAACACCTACAACAACAAGCCGACAACATGGAGTGGATAGGCATGCCCGGCCTACCCGAACGCATGCGCTTTGCCTTTTTAACCGCCGCACCTTGGAAATGGCAACTCGTCGCCCCTTACGAAGGTAACCCAGGCGGCTTAGTGAACGTCACTACTGGCGAAACACACCCAGTAATCTGGTAAGCAAGCAGCATTTGCAAAGCATGCTATTAAACAAACACATGGGGCGTGCCACAAAATGGCTCGCTACATTATATTTGGTCATATTCGTTTTTGCGCCTCAAGCACAGGCGCATTTACTCAACATGACCCGCATCACACTCAACCAAGTTGACGCGCAACACGCCGAGCTAGACATATCAGTCGACCTCACCCGAGAAACCGGCAGCAGCGAAAGCTACTATCAACTATCTCGTATTCAAGCTCCCCTTAGCGATCCAAATATAAACGCGCTGGCACAAAAGCTAATATCAGCGACGAACATCACACTTGACGAACAACTACTGATTTGGCAACTGGCGCAAGTCGATTTACCGATTGATATATCAAAAAGTGAGTTTATGTCAGATCTCAATTGGCCCATGACACGCTTTCTATTCACTGCAACCCTGCCCACTACAGGCGAAGACTCACCAGCAGAACTAAGCGCCAAATTTACGGGTAACTTCAGCTTTGAAGAGCCCATCGCAATCAGTATTAAACAAATATCAAGTGGCCGCAGCTTGAACCGCTGGCTGGTGCGCGATCAACAAAGCCCATCCTTCGCATTACAACCTGACAAATTGCAGCCAAAAGCCCGCGACCTACATAGCGATACCACCAGCGAATGGCTACATTACATGTGGCAAGGCATCATTCATATTATTCCCCAAGGGTGGGACCACGCCCTCTTCGTGCTCGGTTTATTTTTGGGGATCACTCGAGTACGCTATCTGCTCATTTGGGTTACCGGCTTCACCATTGCCCACACTCTCACCCTTGGCCTAGCAGCGTTTGGGGCGATCGCCATACCAGCAAGTATCATTGAACCAATTATCGCGTTATCGATTCTTTGGGTCGCAGTTGAAAACATTTTTTGGCGGCCCAGTGCATGGTGGCGCCTCGCCATCGTAATTACTTTCGGCTTAATTCACGGGCTAGGGTTCGCCTCAGCATTAAGCCAACTCGGCCTACCATCACAAGGTTTAGTGTTAGCCCTCGTCAGCTTCAATATTGGTGTTGAACTCGCCCAACTCGGCATCATTCTCGTGGCGTTTTTACTGCTCGCTAAATGGCGCAACCACCCAAAATGGCAACCAATGATAGTCATACCAGGATCCACGGCTATCGCATTGATCGCAGGCATTATTTTATACCAGCGTGTTTTGGGATGAGCAGGAGCCTTTTTTTGAAATAAAAAGCAAAGATTTGTATTTAGCTATTTAATAGGTTAAAACACGCTTAATGGTAAATTTAATAACCGGTTTGAAATGTACAAATATGCACCAGTATTTATTAGTCTTTCCTTAGCAGGCCTATATGCTTTAGGTTTAGCTTTCCATACATCATATTTGTACGAGCTAGGTATTGAGGAAAGTCAATTCTCACTGAGTATCGATCGATTATTTTTTCAAGGTTTTTTAGCGCTAATGGACTTTAGTTCTAAAGGTATACTCTGGTTAACATTATCGGCCTTTTTCATAGCAATACTAGCGTCCCTAGGTGTAGAGGCCATGAAGAGTTTGCAAATCCTACCTGCAGAACCAAAATATCAAAAGGAACATAAAAAAGCGGAAAATTGGCTGCATGCAAGAATTATTTCTTTCGCAAAAACAATATCATACACATCAGCGATGGGCTTCGTAATCTTTATTTTATGTTTAATTATACTTATAGCCAGTGGAAAGTCGGGAGAGGCCTCAGCTAAAAAAAGAATTCAAAAATTTGTGGACGGTGAAATAGAAACAGTTGAGATAAAGAGAAAAAATATCAAGAAAACAATTGTAGGAAATGCTGTAATCTGTAGCGAATCTCAATGTGCATATTGGACTAATATCGGCTCACTTGTTCTAAATAAAAGTGATATTGAATGGGTTAAAACGAAGTAAAGTCTTTTGCAAAATTACACTATTGCAAGCAGTACCGTTCCAAATACATTATCGCCCTCATACTCTACTATTAGTTTCGTTGCCATTTAAATGAGCGGACCTATGTTTCTAATTCCCAACGGTATTTGCCCAGTCAAAATGGCGCTTATTTACTTCAGGTGAATTGGGAAGGGTTGAAAAATAGTGCTAAGTAAAGCAACGAGCAGCCAAACATTTTTGTTAAATTGTTGGTTGGTAATTTATTAACATTTCTGATTTACTGTTATTAAGCTAACTCACTGAATAACAGCGTTAAATGATAAAATCCACTGGATGGACAAGACAGCAATTGCTAGTAGCACTGTATGTATATTGCCGCACACCTTTTGGCAAACTTCATTCGACAAATCCAGAAATAGTTAGATTAGCCGGATATATAGACCGCAGCCCCAGTGCACTCGCAATGAAGTGCTGTAATTTGGCTAGCCTTGACCATCGAATAACGGAAACGGGTCGCGTTGGTCTAAAAGGAGCGTCCAAAGCTGATCAAGCAATCTGGCAAGAAGCGAATAGAGATTGGAGCCTTCTACTAAATGAGTCGATCGATGTTATCGAAGCTCTTAATGCCACTTTAATTGATAACGCAAACGTAGCCGCTTTCGAATCCCCAGATTACAGCGTTGACGATCACTTCGTTACCGCAAAAGCACGCAAAGGCCAACAACTATTTCGGCAAACAGTACTAACCAGTTATGGCAACCAATGCTGCATTACAGGTTTAAAAGAGCCTAAACTAATTGTGGCTAGCCACATAATCCCATGGCAAAAAGATAAGAGCCATCGCCTCAACCCGCATAACGGATTAGCCTTAAATGCTTTGCACGACAGAGCTTTTGATCAGGGTTTAATTACTGTGGGTGACGATATGACGGTGAGAGTTTCCAATAGGTTGAAGCAACAAGATCAATTCACTCAAAAGGCTATCGTCAAATTTCATGGTGAAGGATTAATACTGCCAGTACGATTTATGCCAAACCCTGATTTTTTGGAATATCACAGAGAAAATGTGTTTTCTCTGAATTAATGTATACCCCAAAGGCACTTACCTCACTTGTCAAATAAACTTATAGATATACATATCATCCAAGCTTTTCGAGTAGTCAGTATTATAGTCGGCCGCTTGAGTGTAGCAGAGCTGCACTGAAGGATTCAAAATTGCAGCCAGACCGGCGCCGAGAGTTGACAATTTATTATTTAGCGGAGCTACAACGCTATTACAGTCGGATTTAAGTCTTACTACTTCTAATAAGGTATCTCGAGTTAGTTCAGGATCTTGCAAAGAGTGTTCGAATGATGAAATGTTATTTTGTGAGTAGCAAGCAATTAACTTTTTGGTAAACTGGACATTCCTTTCGTACAACTCTTCATTGATTGAACCTACCTTGCTACCATAACCGATTGAAATATAGTCTGGCTCAAATATATCGATGATGTATTTTGCTCGTTCAAATTCAAATCCGTTTAAAACGATTAAGTGTAACGGCTTATTTATATCCATATCGCCCATATACCCAAGTACGGACCTTACATCTATGATGCCTTTACTCAGAGTGTGACTTACTTCAGCAGTTCTATAAATTAAATGTACACATTTAAATCTTTTTCGGTATAAATCTAAAAATTTAACCAGAATCAGTAAAGATTCACGTGGAAAGGTTGATATATCAACAACAAGTGATTTGTTTGTTATTTTATCCAGTATCCCTAATAGTAAATCTGCGAATTCTGTTGGTTTATCATGTCCGTAAGGAAATTCGTACAGATTTTCGTAATATGATTTTTTGATTTTATCGCGATTTTTTAAAGAATATTTTTCAAACTGTTTAACGTAAAACATTAGAACATTTTTTATTTTTAGTTGCCCTACATCATTAGTAACAGTTAAGCATCTATCTTCGAAGCTGGCACATGTCAAAAAATAATCGACATCCGTTTTAATAGCATCATGTAAATCAGCGATATTTTTTTTGATAACCATACCTAATCCTCTAAAATAAGCGTTGTTGTGCCAGTGATGCTTTACTTTTTGTACCATCCTTGAACCTTTCTCTTACAAAAGCTCTAGGCGAAGACATAGCTATCAACAACATGTCGGGAGTAATTGAAAGATGCGCTGCATAACCAGATGCGTCTAACTTAAAGTATGGCGCTAATCTTCTATTCAAAATATAAAGAATATTTCGACCAATACCCTCTTTCCTCGCTATAGTAGATCGTTGTAAATATCCCCATTCTACTGCGGTATTCAAAATATCAGCAAGCTCTGCGTCAGGCTCAGATGACAACATGAATGAAATATAACGCCTCTCCGTATCCTCAGAGAGTAATTTTTGCTGAAAACTCTCACCAAGCGCTGTAATAAGATTTTTAATTTTTTCTGTTTTTGTCGAGTCATTGAAAATAGTGATAGCATCTTGCGAGTTAACGGATGTCTGCTTATTGAGTTCATCTTGCTCTAATTTATCAAATCCATTCAGCATATATTCTTGAGACCAATTGTATAAAACCGAGTTTTGTATCTCATACGGTATATGTTCTATACCATTGGTGGAGCCTGAAGCTACTACATCGGAATACATTATTGCTGCAGGCTCAAGAAAATTACGAATCATTCCAGAAGAAAGGTTAACTAGACTTTTAAAACCAGCATAACTGTACATGTTTTTTTTCTTAGTTGATGCAAGTTCTTTCATATACTCTGAAGTTGTATACCTAATAACGTCATCAGACTTTCTACTTGATATACCGTTTCCTTCTTCCCATTTAGTTTTTATTTGAAGTTTAATCTTTTCAATTTTCGTATCTTGAGCTGGGTTTGTAGGAAAAAACAAATTAGGGTCTGTATTGGTAAAACCGCTTAATTCCAAGCGTCGTGATACAATTTGAAAAACACGATCATAATAATGACCGGACTGTTTTGATGTATATACTTGTCTGATATCAATTTCTGAAAAATCATGAGGTGACTCGATTAAAATCCCCTGACTAGTTCTCCATGTTTTGTACCTTTGCTGTGTAGATACTTTTAAACAAATATCATTTGTAGAACGGTAAGATACCCAACCATTTAAAACCTTCTGCATTCTTACTGTCAAATTGTCAGCATCATCAATCATCAAATAAATAGGCCCGTTTGGAGTACTTGATAGTTTTTTTACCAGCTTTATAAAAGGCAAGAAAAAATCATCATAACCGAAAAGTGCTTCATTATATGGGCGTAACACGGCTTCAAAAGCTAAATTACGAATATAGTTTTTAGCTAACATAGTTTCATGATCAAATAATTCTATAACTTCTTGAATCAATTTATCTTGGCAGGTTAATTCAGCGATACTAATTTCAAATGAAGAGCCACTTCCTTTGGCAAGTTTATTTATTTTTTTTGAAAAAGTTTTAATTTCATTTAGACTGGTAATTGAAGATATTGAGAGCTCTAATATTGATTCCAAAATATGTTTAATTGCATTCGTTATTAGAAAATGTTCTGCTAATAGATCGTAGGGTGAACCGCTTAATCTTTCAAGCTCACTTAAACTATAGCTAGCTTTTTTGATGGGCATATGAATTGCAAAATGTTTGAGCTCATTGGTATCTTTCACCTCATGCGCAGCAAGTTGGACCTTAGGCTCTAGATATCTAAGCATCATACTTTTTCCACTTCCCCGAGGTCCATGTAAAAAAGTGTGTTCGGCTGATAATAACCTGGGAAAATCAGTGAAAACATTTACAAATAAAGAAGCAATATCATCTGGTGTTAAAGTTTCTGGTGTTTTCACTTCAAATGGGTTTTTCAAATTAACATCCTTGTTATTATTTATATTTGTCATGCATTAACTCGCCACTCCATTCGGAATGCTTTGTTTTCAAACAAGTTAAACCGCTTGGATATCCTTGCTCTTCTAATTCAATTGGTTTATTCTCAATTATATCCATGTTATCATCATAAATTATTATATTAGCTCTAATTTTATGTATATTTACTGTCCCAATCATAAACCTTCGGCAATAGTGTAACTCGTAGTACATTTTTTCTAATCTAGAAAAAATCTCATCAATTAAGTAAACGTGTTCTATATCTTCTTTACTGCCTTTCCCATATTTTTTGAGTAAATTACTTTTGGTTATTTCAAACTTTAAATTTATACACTCACCACTTGTGTCAACAATTACAGAGCTAATACTCTCCGCATACTGGTGGTAAACTTGGCTCCAATCCGGCAGAGCATTTTGTATCATCAAGAAGCGTGCTGCTCGATTTCTACTTTCGCATATTTCATCCGCAAATCTAACTAGGGCTGCGATTAATTTTGGACGAAAGGTAATGCTATGATATGTGTCCGTTTTATTTAATTTACTTATTGTATCTTTGGAGAAACTACCGTCTGACAATTCAATTTTACCACCATGCACTTCGGCTATAGATGCTATCGGCTTCGCTTCAAACTTGTCTGAACAAATGGCGCTTCCCATATCCATAAATATCTGAAATGTTTTCTTTTCATGATCCTTTCGTCCGAGAATATTCCCAGCGTCATGCAACAGAATTGAGACAAGAGTTATGTAAATTTCATATGGTGACAAATTTAAATTTTCTTCGTATTCATTAACTTTTTTACTTTCATTTATACCTAACAATTTTCCTGCAAACAAAATTACTTCATTAAAGTGATCAATTGAATGATCTGTATAAACACCTTGATCTTCAGCAGACGTGCCGGCACCAATGTATTTATATATGTTGGTAGTAAGATACTTTTTTATTTGCTCATATCTTTCGAAATAGGAATCATCACCATTAGGGAATGATAGAGTTTCTTTTGATTTTATTTTGAGTATTTCTTCCAAGGGTAACATCTTAATATCTCTAACTTTTTATTATTTGTTCGAAAATAGCTTTTGCCAATAAAGGGGGAACCGCATTACCAACTTGTTGCTGTTGGTATCCAATAGAGCCTTTAAATATAAAGTCGTCAGGGAAAGATTGAAGCCTAGCAGCTTCTCTAACTGATAGGCCTCTATCTTCAATCGGGTGAATAAGCATGTTTTTTCTATAATTGCCAATAACTGTCGAAGGAGAATCACCAGACAAACGCCTATATATCCCAGTATGGCAGCGTGTTCTGTCTTTGTAATTTGTCATTAAACTAGCAGGTATGTCCTCCCAATTTCCACCCTGTGGAATGTGCCTGTATCGACTAATTATTAGGTCACTGTTTCTTGTTACTAAATGATTCTCACATCCACTTTTTTTGCTTTTCATACTACTAGCATAAGCGCTAATTTCACCATCTTGATATTTCTGGAAACTAACATTATGACCATTTTTTAATCTTGGTAGGTCGCCAATAGCATCATTGACAGTGACAACTTGAATTTTTTTTTCAGGAAAATTAAAAATTTTATCTTTCGATTTTGAGCAAACGATAAAATAACGAGCTCTTTTCTGAGGAATACCGAACTTCTCCGAAAAAAGTAAGTTATCATTCACGGAATAACCTAGTCTTTCAAAATCTTGTTTAACGTAGTTTACAAACTGTCCTTTTTCAGTTTCTAATATTCCTCTTACATTTTCAAAAACTATCCAATCAGGGCTATAAATTTTGGCGACTCGTATGAATTCTTTAAAAAGCCAATTATTTGAATTTTTACCACTTCTCGTGCGTTGATTTGAGGTTGAAAAGCCTTGACATGGAGGCCCACCAAATAAAACTAGGGGCTTCTGAGATTTTATTGGTTTAGGATTGAAATCCTTTATATCACCATTAAACATTTCTATTTTTGGCATGTGATTAGCAAGATAAGTTTGAGCCGCATATTTATCTTTTTCTACAACAACTTGTACGTCAATACCAGCCATCTTTGCCCCTAGAGACATCCCACCTGCACCAGAAAAAAGGTCTATTCCTATCATTTAATTATATTTTTCTTAACATAAACTATCAGTTCAAGCCTACTGGATAATATAACACGCGTCTATGAATTAAGTAGGCCTCAATAAAAATCAACTGAACATCCGGTTCACTGGGATTACTAGGTGATGAAAGTTCTTTACGAATACATTCATATTAATCGCATAGCAACTAAAACCCCACCGTCGGCAAAACCGAAGTTTTTAGGCTCACATTGGCGAAATTCGCCAATGTCTTAACCACCCTACCACTCACTCAGCTGCTGCATATCTTTCAAACGGCCTCTTTGTAGCAGCAGGGCTTCAAATAAATCATCGATAGAATCGTTTTGTGCGCTGAGCCCGGGTAGTGCGATATTCGCTTCGGCGAAGAAGCGCTGTTTTTGGTTCTGTTTGTCATCGTTTAACCACGCCGATGCCCACCAGTGTTGCATTCGCTCTTTAGCGGCATTGAGTCTTTTTTCGGAGGGCAATTTATCTCTTTTACTATTGTTCTCTTCACTGTCGCTGGGAACTAGGTTCCATAAATCATTATTTGGCCAGCGGGAAAAAGGCATACTGTGATCTATGTCGTATTCATGTTTCAGGGGTTTGGCTGACCAGACACATTGCATCTGTTGGGTGGTCGCAAGTGCGTCGAACCGTTTGCGTACGTCTATCGTTGACCGCACTGGCTCTTCCCATTTTAATGCTTGGTACAGCGCGTGTTGTTTGTATGGTGAATTGAAGCGTTTATTGCCTTGGTAGCTGGCCATGGTTTTTGCCCATTCGCAGACTAATACAGGCTCTATCCAGCAGGCATATCGGCTAAGTGCCAACCACGTGCTTTCCGGTAATGAGAACTCACCCCACTTAGTTAGGGAATCTAAGTCTAGAAATATACTGTCTTTTGCTCTAACTGTTTTTGCGGCGACTTCAAACACCTGAGTATCACTGTTGGGTAGCGTAATGTGCG
>OJDH01000400.1_pt1 | contig 18950 bp, 15 predicted proteins | sample 1592761 | NCBI WGS metagenome assembly OJDH01 (sample SAMN05416855, study PRJEB24817) | seawater metagenome | isolation source: Sea water | place: Canada:Atlantic | collected 2013-11
ATCCTGCATTTGAGCCTGTGACTTATCCAGTGCGCATTTCTCCCGCTACTTGGGCCTTAAGTATTGAAATTCTGTTCTATGTATTGATTGGATTGGGTATATCCAGAGCTCGTATGATTACTTCGATCTGGTTATTCGCTAGTATTTGTTGGGTTGGGGGAAATATGCTTCAGACAGGTTCATTTTCAACAGGATATGGAAATGTACTGCAGGCCGCCTTGCCGTTTTCATTAGGAGCTTGGGTCTATCATTACCGAAAATGGGTCGCCAGCGTAGTTTATAAAATTGGTGTGCCCTTGATCGTATGCCTTTACATAGGAAATATTGTGATTGTGGTGCTGAGTCAAGTTCTGATAGCTGACAAAGCTTGGTTCGTAAGTCTTATAGGAAGCTGGGTAAATCTAGGGCTTAGCACCTTAATGACCGTGTTGTTGTTTGAGCAGGGTTCTCGTTTTTTTAGTAAAAAGGTTGATAGAGTTCTTGGGGATTTATCATATCCCATTTATTTATTTCACTGGTCAGGAGCGGCCTTGGCTTCGTGGTTAATCACAGAGGATATGAGTAAAGGCGCTCTTGTATTTACTTTGGGACTTCTCATTACTGTTATTATATCCGTATTGGTTAATATATACGTCAATGAGAGCGTTGAGAGGATAAGAGCCCGCATTAGACAAGGCTAGCGTCACTAAATTTTTCTCTTGTTCCATGTCTGGGGTCACTGATTTTCGGACCAAGATAAAGCTTCGAACTGACGTTGTTCTTCTTTGCTAAGCATTTCTTTTAAATTTTTGACCCTAGTATTGTTTATCAGCATCGCTTGTGCACCATTTCGCTTGCGCACAGGCTTGTTGGTAATATTGTCTGCTATCACAATATTTTGCGTATCAGAAAAGCGATATTCTATCGAGTTGGGGTAGCCATGCTCGAGGTATATTCTGTTATCTAGAATCTGAGTATCTGGTGATTCCTCTAGTGAAATTCCCACATCCGCGTTGGGGTCGTTGTTATCATAGTGAATAATTAGATTCTCAATGATGGCCCCGCCGGACGCTGGTTTACCCTTAAGACCGAAGCCGATCCCACGGTCGCAGTTAATAATTGTATTGTTTTGTACAGTATTATTACTTGCTCCATTCCAGAAATGGACAGCAAACTCTGCGACGCGTTTATCTGGGCTGGCAATATCCTTAAAACGATTGTGCACGACCATCCAGCCGCGCGAACCATGAGCGTCGATCCCACCTATGTAATAATTTGGACCGATCCCTTTGGTGTAAGCAAATTCACAATTTTCGACCACACCGTAATCACTGCTATTTTTTGATTTTCCCCCGGATGAAACCTTAACTAATTGTTGATAACTGTCTTGCAGAATACAATTTTTGAGGGTGGGGAAGTCAGCATCGCGTTCTCCAGAAATTTGGATAAGATGATTGCCCGCATCAGCTAAGGTGATACCGTCGAGCGTAAAATATTTTGCGTGAACGGTGATGATATTCTCTACTTGACCCCGGTTACGCATGCCTAGGCCTATTATTCGAGTATTAGTAGGGTTCGATGGATCGCCTATTAGACTGATGTGCGCGGCTGATATGAACAGCGGCTTGCTCAGCTGATAATTGCCCGGGGCGAGCAATATTTTGGTTTTTCCATTTTTATTAGCCAAATTCAATGCGTTGTACAGGGATGTAACATCCGATACTTCGATCGTAGATAGCTCCGTGTCTACACTGCTATTTTGACTGAATGTAACGGTTGAAATGCTTAAAATAAGTAAAAATAGGCAAAAACGATGCTTGACCTTATTCAACGTAAATTCTCTGATACTGAAGCGAGTTATGGATGGCATGGTAAAGAACCTTTACATTTATTGCGCGTTAGTTACGCATCTTAATTACTTTCGCAGGATTTCCAGCAACAATAGCAAAATCAGGTACATCCTCTATGACCACTGAGCCTGCTGCGACGATGGCCTTGTTGCCCACATTTGCCATAACGAGCGCACCATTTCCAATCCAACAATCCTTTCCAATAGAAATCTTGGTAAAGACCCCTCCTTGATTTTTTATGGGACGTGTTAGATCATCAAAATTGTGCTGGCCTTTACCGCTTAATATGTGCACAGCACTGCCTATCAAGGTGTCAACTCCAATTGTGCAGGTTCCAATATTACACTGCGGTCCTATGTATACACCAGAGCCTATCTCGATGTTTGATTGAGAGAATAATGCGGAGAAAGAAAATACGACATCATGACCGCAGCTGGCGAGTGATAGTTTATAAAAGGCGAGTCGTATTTGGTTGCCAACGAAACCGGGTAAAAGACTAAAAAAGTGCGAGTAACTTGAAAAAACACGGTCATTATTCATGATAGTGCAAGTCAAGCGGTAGGATAGGTATATCGGGGCAACAAGAAGCTTGCAGACTATTCCTGCTGCCCATTTTAAGAATGTTTTCATTTGTCGGTTTGGCTCGTTGAGAAGGAATCGGCTTGATTCATTGAGAGCTTTTTTTCAAAAGGGTTCAATATACTTTCCCAAGTATAGTGTTGGTGAATTAATTGCAGCGCATTATTTGCAATACGAGTGTAATGATCAGGAAATTGAAATAATTTTTCGAGCTGTAGAACAAAATCGCTACTTTTTTCTGCCAATAGAATACTTTGATTATCAGAACAACGTATTCCCTCAGCCCCCATAGGAGTAGATATAACAGGTAGGCCACAGGCGAAGGCTTGTAGCACTTTATTTTGCACTCCCCGTGCTATTCTAAAAGGCGCAACGAACACATTTGCTCTATTAAAATACGGTTTAATATCATCCACGAATCCTGTTACGGTTATCCCTCTCATATTTCCCAATGCTATTATTTTTTCGGTTGGGTCCATACCGGCAATAATAAATTCAGCACTGGGCCATATATGCACAATATCTTTCCAAACATTTTCCACGAACCAAAGGACAGCATCTACATTAGGGGAATAATTCATTACACCAGTGAACAATAATATCGGGCTTTCACGAAAACGAGGAGCATCAGGGGGGCAAAATCCAACTGTATCAATACCATTTTCAATTGCGCAAATATCTCCTAGATCTGGCGCTCCTTCCTTAAATAATGCGACTTCAGTCTCTGTAATGAAAAAGCAAGTATTGAAGTGAGCTGCAACTTGTACCTCCAATGTTGAAATGAGATTTCTTTCGCGGGTGTACAATAGTTTCATAGGCAGAGAAGAGCGCTGAGCATATTGCCGCCATTTATCAGAATCTAAATCCATAAAATCCATGAAAAGTCTCAATTTTTTATCTCTAATCACTTTAGCTTGGCTCTTAAAAACATACTCAGCCATGCTCGATGCTGTGCACACTAAGGCACTAAATTCGTGTTCGTCCAGCAGTTTATCTAAGCCTTTTTGTAGTTCTGCACTGGAAAAATTAGCGACGCTCAACGCCTTTCCTTGCACAAAACCCGACATAAGGCGAAGAAGCTTTGGTGGGAGCCTGAAGCTGTGGACGTTAACACCGTATTGAGACTTTAATTCAGTGAAGTAGGGCACCTCAGCGCTTTCTTCATAGGGAGAAATCACGGTTACTTCGTGGCCCTTTTGCAGCAAATACTCAATTTGATGAAAGGTCCTAATTTTCTCGCCTTTATTTGGTGGAAAAGGTACGCGATGGGACAAATATAGTATTTTCAAAATAGAGTTCCGATTCGTAAAATGGCGGAAAAACAGTAGATTAGACGTATATTAACCGGAGTGTTCAGCATATTAAAGTACAATTCAAGTTTGCAAAACGCTCTTAAAATTGCCTTTATTTTAATAACCGCGAAAAAAATTTAATTTATTGACTAAGCAGAAACAAAGATCGCTTTTAGAGTATCAACTGTTTCTGGTATTACCTTATCGAACCACTTAAGATGGCAATTTGAAGGGCACAAGTTGTTGTTTGATTTTGTACTGAGTTCGATTTTAATGAATTCCTGTAGATAATCGCTGTTTAAGTAAAATGTTATGAACCAGTAGAAAGTAGAACTCAGTGCTTTCTAAGGATTCCAAGTAGATAAACTACTCTGATAAGGTTAAGGATTAAAGGAAAAATGATCGATTTTTCTGTCGCAATACACTCATACAATAGAGAAGAATTTATTGTTGAAACGGTTGAAAGCGTTTTAAATCAAACATTAGCACCGCAAGAAGTCATTGTGGTAGACGATGGCTCATCCGACAATACAGAGGCTGTCCTAGAACCATACTCAGATCGAATTGTGTACAAAAAAATAGCGAATGTAGGCTGCGGGACATCGCGTAAAGTAGCGGTTGAGTACTGTCAGAATAAATGGATCGCATGCAATGACGACGATGATATTTGGTTACCAACGCATTTAGAATCGTTATCTAATACGATTGAGTCATTTCCAAAAGCAGAATATGTTTTTTCCAATCACACGCAATTTGGCGACAGAGCAATAGCAAATTACGATCACTTTGCTACAGCGCCATCTGGATGGTGGGAAAGTGTTTCCCAATGTGTTGATATGGATAAGATATTGCTAACGGAAGATGCATTTTTGGACTTTCTAACATTTAATCCTTCTTTCCCATCCGCTTGGGCGTTTACTAAACAGGCCTATTTCAAGGCCGGAGGGATAGATGATAAATATAGTCGAATGAATTCAGAGGATTCTGATTTTACAAGGCGCATATTACTAGCAGCGCAGGGGGCATGCACAAGTCAAAAAACGGTTAAATTACGTCGTCACGGAAAAAACATGTCTGATAATTTCGTTGCTAATTTGAAAGGCAAAGCTTTGATTCTTGAGGATATAGTGGCAAAAGGTATTGTACCTGATAGATATCTGTCTCGGACAGTAGCAACTATTAACCAATCTAAAATCCAAGCATTCAGACATCTCTATTGGCAAGGAGATCATCGAGAGTCTGTTAGCTATGCCAAGGAAAGCAATATCAAACTCTCAATCAAAGATAGACTCAGAATGATGAATGCGCGGTTTCAGAAAACTTAGATTGGAGGGAATTATTCTAGCGAGACGTCATTTAAAACACAAAACAGCGTTTTTAGGTGTCAGCGCAAAATTAGTTTAATATTTCGCTTCAGCTTTATTTGAAGTGGATCACAGACCCAAAGAGAAGGATAAATGAATTTAAAGGACCAAGACTTACCCAATTTTATCTGTATAGGCTCACAGCGCGCAGGTACAACGTGGCTACATAACTGTTTAGATGAGCACCCTGAGGTATTTGTACCTGCAGAGAAGGAGCTGCACTTCTTTGATCGCTTCTACGATACTGGATTAGCGAGCTATACAAAGCGCTTTACACTAGAACAGCGAGGACCGACTAAAACTTGGGGAGAACTAACACCCAATTATTATCAAGAACCTCAAGCTCTTGAGCGTATAAAGCGAGACATTCCTGATGTGAAAATTATTTACATCCTGCGGCAGCCGGCGGAACGCGCATTTTCTCAGTACCAACTTTATTCGCAAGGTCAGTTTTCTGGGATGAGCTTTGAGGAAGTGATAGCAAATAAGGAGTTTGTTACGGATTTGAGTATGCAGGGCAAGCATTTACAGCGGCTATATTCATTGTTCGACAGGTCTCAGGTGCTAGTTTTATTCTATGATGAGTTATCTAAGTCACCTGAGACTTTCCTAAAAAGAGTTTTTACATTTTTGCAAGTAGATCCTAATTTTATGCCAAGTACTCTGAATAAACGGATCAATAGAGTTGTTTTGCCTGATCTGCAAGCGCGATTAGCCAAATGGAAGCTGACTTGGGTGATCGAATTAGTTAAAGCATCCCCAATAGCCGAGTGGGTGAAAGAGGTTGCCCATAAAAAATCAGACAAGCTAGGAAAATCTGCTTTTCCTGACGCTCTGAGAGGTCGATTCGATGACGATATAAAACTAATAGAACAGCAATTAGGCATCGACTTAAATCATTGGCGTTAGCTTGTTATCTTTCGGTATACCAGGAGCTAGGTGGATGAATTTTAAACGACGTACCCTCAATGTAGTATTCATAGTAATAACACTTCTTTTTTCTACTCCTAAAGCCTTGGGCCAGGGATTAATTTGGGAAAACGTTAAGTATTTGGGGGGATTTACTCTGCCGCACGTTCCCGATGATCCCATATCGAACTTCAGTTATGCCGCTGGCGCATTTGCTATAAGTGAAGACGGTAATTCAGTTTTTATTGTGGGCCATACGCGTGACCAAGCTATTGCTGAATTAAACATTCCTGAATTTACTGGTCGAAGCAATATTAAAGACATGAAAAGAGCTTCATTCAAACAGGGCTTTAGCAAACTATTTACGAAGGTAAGAGATAGGAATAGTCAGAAGATTAATCGTATTACTGGCATGAAAATTATTGAAGGACAGTTATTTGTGAATGCGATGACCTACTACGATGGTGGCTCGGATAACACTCACACTACCCTAATATTAAGAACTCCGGATGATTTAGAGGCCTCAAAAGTAGCAGGCTTTTTTGAAACAAGGGGGGCTGCCCATACTACAGGTTGGATTTCGCCTGTTCCGAAACAATATCAAATGGCCCTTAAAAGTGAATATTTAGTAGGCAATGCCAGTAATTTTCCCATCACTAGTCGCAGTAGTGTTGGCCCTTCTTTATTTACCTTTAATCCTTTTGGTGTGCTTGATAAAAGTATTAACAGTGGAATGATAATCACTGAAACGGTATTGGATTTTTCTTTGAAGCATCCGATGCATGCAGATTTGTATAATGAGAAAAAAAGCAATGATATCTGGACAATTACCTCTAAGGCTTTCGTGGGTTTTATATCCCAAACGGAAGAATATATAGTTGTTGGCACGTCGGCGGGTCATAAGAGGGGATTAGGTTATAAGATAAAACAACTCAATGGGCGCCTATGCGGTGGGCCATGTCCGCTCGATCCAAAAGACGAGTATAATTATTTTTGGATATGGGAAATGGATCGTCTCATTAAGCCAGATGATGCGATGACCTCAAGTCACAATATTCAACCTAGTCGCTATGGTAATCTGACACTGCCCCATCTCAATGGACTGGTAATAGGTGGGTATTTTGATTCAGCACGTAATCGACTTTATTTACTAGAATCAAATGCTGATCGCAAAAGCAAATACGTAATATTGCCAGTGATGAGAATATATCAACTTCCTCCTCTGCAATCCGCTAAGTAAATGAACCGATATGTGCAATAAAAGCGGCTTCGTATTTACTCAGAATAAATGATTCTATTTCTACCACGTTCTGATGCTCGAAGTCCAATTTGACAATTTCCGAGCTCTTCAATCCGCGGTGTTCGTGCTGACGCTGGTTTATATACTCTTGAGGAGAAAGGCTAGAAAGTCGTTGCCATGCGAGATAAAACTGGTAGTAATCTAGTTTTTTCGCTTGCTTTGGCAGAGCATTGGATTGCTTAGCGGCAGAGGTAAATGCGGCTCCTGAAGTGCTTATTAATAATGAACCAAGACATAACGCTCGACGCATACGATTCACTGGTTGCTCGTTTTTCATACGATAGCCTCTGTAAGTAGGTGTTCAGCTAGTTTGATGGTTAACGCAGTTATGGTTAAGGTTGGCGGCACGTGGCTTCCTGTAGGAAACACAGAGCTACCTGCAATGTATAAGTTGCTCGTATTGAAAACTTTTAAGTTTTTATCTACCACACCGCTCTGAACGTTATCTGCCATTCGAGTTGTACCCATATGGTGATGACTGAAGAAAAGTTTTTCACTGCGTAAACGTTCTTCGTATTCCTTCATCACTTTCAGCCTTCCAACGTTTAATCTTCCTATTTCTTTAGCCATCACATCTAGGGCCTTCCACATTCTACTTATGTCATCATCGTGCAGAGTCCATTCGATTTTAATTTTTTTCAATCCTAACTTATCTACCTCATCGGATAAAAACACCTTGTTATCGTACTTAGGAGTCTGTTCAATCATTATGGCTAAATCATATCCACCAAAGTCATCAGCGTAATCAAACAATTTACTACTGAATGTTTTACGCGAAACTGCCTCAGCCACCATGTCTATGTCACCCAGTACATTTATCATGTGTTGACCAAAATAGTCAGGAATAGTCTCTTGCTCTATCGCTGAGCCCAAAACATGAAACGATTCGATACCTTCTGAAATAACGAAGTTTGACTCTTCAAAAAGTGGCACACGTATATTACTGATTTCTTCTTGGCTAAGTGTGGACTCATTCATCTCGATAAAGCCATTGATAAAGCGCTCGTCAATGTGTTCGCGCATAGTGAAAAGAGCAAAGTCCTCTTTCTTTTTTGGATAGAGCTTCGCGGCACGTAAAACGGGGTGATCCATGAAATAATGCCCAACATTTTTAAACTTATTTCCCAAAGCGTCCTTGTATTTTTCGTTGAATATCAGCATATAACGCGCATTTTCAATACCACCTAGACATAAGATAAAGGTGTCTGCAGCAACAGTATGTTTCACATCTGAATAATTAAAAAAGTCGATGGATTCAACAGTCAAACTTTGCGCATTAAAGCTTAAGTCGACTAAATTTGCATTTTTAAATATGGTGACATTTTGCGACTCTTTTAAAGGCATGCCGTATTTGGAAAAAAAATGTACAGGAGGAATAGCGGCTTTAACTATATTCGCGTTAATTTTTTGCGATGACTCGAAGATGTCTGTTTTGCCAAAGTGCTTAGACCAATGACTTGTTTTATAACCGTCACTGCCCGTCCCGCAGTAAAGTGCTGCACGGCTGTAGAAAGGCTTAACTTCATCGAAGCTGATTGGCCATCCGCTGTGGGCAATCCAATCTTTTGTTTTAAAGTCGCTGGGGTGGAATTCAGACGTGCTATTCTCCCAATGGTTACTAGAGCCACCTAGAAACCGTAATCGGTCATAAGTAGGATCTTCATATTCGGTGGGTTGCACAGCGGGCGAATATAGATTTTGCGACTCCATTGTAAAGGTTTCATCTCCTCCTTCGACAATACAAACGCGTTTGCCCGACGCCAATAATTCATTGGCAAGTGTGATGCCGGCAACCCCTCCTCCGAGGATACAATAATCGTATACGTGATTTGTAGAGTCGGACAAAGTGTTTGCGTCGATAATCATGTTTTTACCTTCAGTTCCTTTTGAGACTGGGATGAATATTGCTTAAATAAGCTGATTAAAACTGCAGTGAGCCCCCACAGCAACCAAATAATATCGTTATATGCCATTGCATAAAATGAAGAACCAATCAGAAAGACCGTAATGGCGGCAATAAGTAGGTTTGCAGCATTAACATAAAATTCGTCTTGTTCCTTATTAATAGGGGTTAGCTTCACCGATTTTCGAATGTAAAATAATTTTTTAATGGAGATGACATACAAAAGGATCCAACTTAGGGCGCCTAAATAACCTATCTCAGATATCACTTCAAAGTGAGCGCTGTGAACGGTTCTGTACATGCCATATTTACCAAATGAACTGTCATAAATTGGGTAGTAAGTGTTATAGCAACCAGGTCCCACACCTAGTGGATTATCGGCAACCATTTCCATAGCGATGCCCCAAAAGTGAGGCCGAGATGCCGCTGAATCATCTAATTCTTCATCTTCGACGAATGCACTCGCAATGCGATCCTTATAGCCATCTGGTAATCCGATGACACTCAAACCTAAAACACCAATGATGCCCATGATGAGAATGTGTTTAAACTTCAATAAGCTCGATAAGCTAAACCAAAGAGCAAGGCCTAAGAACATGGCTAAAGCTGAGCCCCTTGAAAATAGGGTTATCACGTTATAGATGATACCTATGCAAACGATTGGACCGAATATTTTTATAAGTTTCAGTGTTCTTTGTGAGCGAACCATATTTGGTAAGTAAAATAGCGCATTTTTGGCATAAGCCATTTTTATGATGAAAAGGTTAAAGAATAGTAATACTGCAGAACCAAATGCAAAACCGTTGCTGCCGGCAAACAAGCCCTGCATAGTCGAGGCACCGTAATAGGTACCGCCCATGCCCAACATACCGAGCAAGCCGGCTTTCCCAGAATGAAACGCGAGTGATAAGCCTACAACTGCGATAATCCAGCAAAAACGCTGCTCGCTATCCGTTACTCTAATGGTCAGAAATATCGCGAGGAGTAATACGCAAAACTGTTGAAAATACCCAGCTCTGAAGCCAATGGGCATACATGAAGAAGTAACTTGAGTCAGAATTGTGAGCACTAGGTAGAAAAGTAGGAGCTTGCTTATAGGATCTTTGAACCTTGGCCATAAGCCTTGTAGGAAACATGGGATGACGAATAATGCGATTGCGATAAGTGGGAGCTTAAGGCTGTTTATATTTCCCCAAACCCAATCCTGGGGCCTAAATATTCCGAACCACCAATAGCCAACTGCTCCAGCGAAGCGGCTAGTTATTGCAGTGATTATTAAAATCATCGAAATGAGTAAAACGATAATATCGCGCATTACAATTTGGTCTTCTTTTTCGTATTGTTGATAATTAGTGCTCTACGCGATTATTTGCTACTGAGAGTGCAGGGCTAATTTTCTCTTTCGTTTAATTTTCTGGCGAATGTGCTCTATGGGCTTCTCAAGAACTAATATTAACAGCCAAGAAACCAAAAATAAAAACGGAAGGCTTATTAACATTAGGGTAAAGTTCGGGCGAATATACTGTTTACCCAAAAAATCCATACCGATTAGAACCACAAACGCAACTTGGTAATGAATAAGGTAAATTGGATAGCTAAAACTGCCCAACCAATTGTCCAATTTTTTACTTATAAAAGGCAGTGATTTTTTTTCTTTTAAGACGATAATCATCAGGACACAGAGGCCGAAGTTGGAATAAAAAAACAAGTTGTCTAAGTCGAAAAATTCTTGTTTCACGTGTCTGCCCAAATACCAGTTGAATAAGATAGCAGTTCCTAAAAAATAGGGAAAAAAGGAATGCTTGGTCAGCCAGTTTTTATTCATGAGCGTTTGCAGCAACTCTCGGTAATGAAATATGAGAGCTCCCACTGAAAAAGGAAGCGACGCGGCCGGTATGGTATAGTAGCGATGTTCAAAGCCGAGCTGAAGTACTCCTACGGCAACATGGTAAATAAAACTTAACACTAGCCAGAAAATCACTACTTTTTTATGTTTCGAAAGTCCTACACCTATTAAAATATAATAAAAAATTTCTACTGTAAGGGCCCAAGCTGGAGGAGTTAACCTCGGTGTCTCTCTGAATGGAAAAAATAAAAGTAAGTTTTTTAGCGAGTCGATTAGATTATCTGGTAGAAATAGCGCCTTATGGTATTCGAATGAGTTTTGCTCGCCAACTAACATGATCAAGATTATGGAGAATATAATAGAAGCCCAATACATAGGGTAGATACGTAAAAGCCGATTGAATGTATACTTTTTCAACCCAATTGCCGTGTAACCGTAAGTCTCCTGTATAACAAATGTCATCAAATAACCGCTAAGTGCATAAAACCCGAATACAGCGTAGGAACCAATATGAGGAATGCCACCAATATGATAAAAAACGACCATCAATGCTAACACTGTCCTGTATGCCCCAAACATTAACTATTCCTTATGATGGCGTTTATATTACTCAGTCAAGGAGCGTCAATAACGTCCTTAAATGTCGAGTATACAGTTGAATTAAGATTGAAATAGTAAAAATTCCGCATTATTGTTTCTCTCGCAAAGAAAAACTTGCGATTGCTATTATGAGGATATTGCCCACCAAACGGTTCTAGGGATTTGCTTTAAGCGGGAGTATCGCAGCATGTTCTTAACTACCGCGAACAAAAGCCCAAATTTACGGCTTTTCAGTAACGGCTTTAAAACATGTGAAGACCCATTCTCAATTCGCTTTTGCACCGATAGGGCAAAGTTTGGGGGATGGCCTAACGCACGATAGTTATCAGCCAAAGATATTAATGCATATGCCGCTTGCGTATGAATCCCTTGAACTGTCGTTATACCTTGCCCCACGAAATATTCGTTTGTTATCTTTGATACACAAACTATTGCACCCTTGGTCGCGACCTTAAATTGAAAATGAAAATCATTAGCGGCGCGGTAATATTCAGACTCTTTCGATGCAAAATAAGCGGTATCTCTTTTTACCGCGATATTCATGGCAGCTGCGATTGGGTAATAATTATTGAAAAAGTGATCTAATGGAGCATTATTTACTAGATAACTTCCATCCAATTCTCTAACCCACAAAGGTGGTGACCAATCTACTTTCGAAGGATTTTTGACAACCGCGATAGCTGCAACACAATGGGGATTTGCTTGAAGGGCGTCAAAGAGTACCTGTAGTTTATCTGGGTAAGCAATATCGTCTGAGTCGTTAAATACAACAATATCACCCTTGGCGTGAGCGACACCTGTATGTCTTGCCGCAGCTGCGCCTTGATTTTCTTGCCTGATGACACGGATTTTTCCATCAACGTCGTGTAAGTTATTGCCCGTCCCGTCGGTTGAACCGTCATCTATAATAACTATTTCGTAGCTGCCAGTGAAATCTTGCGACATTAAAGAATCAACAACAATCTGCAAGCGTTCGTAACGATTGAAAACTGGTACCACGATAGATACATCTAACTTTTCTTGGTCAATACACTTTGGATTCATTTTTTACTTTTTAGCTTTATTAAATAATTTGCTTTTGACTTCCTTGATCACGATCGCAGAGTCTTCTTGTTTCGACAATAACATTAACCACAATATTGCGGAAAAAATGATTGCCGCAATTAAATAAATATAACTTTGCCACCAGTTTTGGCCCAAATATAGTTTTGTTAAACATAATGGAGCAGCGCTTGCTATGAGTAGCACGGCTGGTGGCTTCAACCAAGATAGGTAGGTATGCCATTCAACCAGATTTTTACGGTGTAATACAAAGATAAACAACGACATTCTTAACAAAGGCAAGGTGAGTGAAGTGCATATAATCATTACCATCAGTCCGTATTGCAGGAGTAATATACTGATAAATATTCGCAAAACGTTGATAATCAATACTATTTTCATTAGTGCTTTTGCCATCCCAAGTCCCATCAGGATCGGCTCTAGAGTCTGCACGCTGGAGGATAAAATACGTGCTGTGCAAAATATTTGCAAAAAGTAACTAGAGGTCATCCACTTTTCGCCAAACAAAATCAATACCACTGGCTCCGCGCATAACCCTAGTACAGCATAAAAAGGCCAGGCACAGCTTAACGTCAAAATAATGATGACTCTCATGCGTTGCATAAGCCCTTCGCCACTTCGTTTTAACTTTGAAGCATAGGGGGAGATAACCGGATTCAGTGCTTCGGTAAAAAGTTTATTAAAGAGTGAGGCTGTTGACGAGGCTCGATTAAATTGACCTGTAAGCTCCAGTGTGAAAAATTTACCAGAAAGGAGTTCCACTATATACGTACCGAAATGGCCAACGATCCCGTAAACACCAACGAATTTTGAATAGCTGAGTATCTTACGGCTTTGGCTTAACTTGGGCATCAAAGGCATATTTGCGGGGCGGTAAAACTGCAGTAATAAAGCTTGAACAACGGCTTGAATTAATGAGCCGTATACTAATGTATACACACCGAAGTCACAGTACGCCATATATATCATAGCCAGTACACTGATAAATTGACTCGAAGTACCTGTGATTAGCGCGGGTTTAAAGTTCAACTCGCGTTTTAATAGGCAATCAATAATGGAACCAAAGGGAGCAAGGAATATATTCAATGAGAGTAATTGCAGTATATTGATTAGCTCAGGCTGTTGATAAAAATCTGCTATAAGAGAGGCGCTAAAAAAGAGCGCGGATCCTGAAATAAATGAGATTATGAGTAGAGTGCCATAGGCACTTTGAATTATCTCTTGGGTTAACTTTTCCTCTTTAATCAGATAGTTATTGACACCGAACTCTTTTATGATTGAAGCCGTAACCATGAATATAAAGGCTATTGTATAAAGCCCATATTCCTCAGGAGTAATCAATCTTACTAAAACAATAGTGCTGATAAGTTGTAAACCGATGTTTAGATACTTCGTTATAAAAGAATAAGCCAGAGCTGATCTAAAAGAGCCCTCATGGGTTGATTTACTCACTGATAGGTCACCATGGTCAGTTTACCAACCGCTTCCCAAGACATCTTCTTAGCCTGCAACAAATTAGACTCTCCCATTTCTTGTAGCTTTGAGTCGGTGAGGTTAGACACCTTATCTAAGACATCGGCAAGACTTTCTTTTTCACCAAAGTAGAATGCACCATTTGTTGGAACACAGCCAAACACCTTTGCCGATTCTGGCAAAATTAGGGGCTTAGCATAAGACATGGCTAAAACTGTCGAGCCTGAAGTAAGGGTATCGCTGAAGGGTAAACAAATAATGTCTGATGTTGCTAAATAATCGATCATTTTCTGATCTGGGAGAAACTGAAAGTCAGTGCTTATTCTGCTATTGCTTAGGGTCATTTGTGTTAATTGCGCTTTATACTGTGTCGAATTTGGGTTGCCAGCGATAAGCAAACGCATATTCTTGCTCTGTATCTTAGTGAAAGCCTCTATTAAGGTTTCTATGCCTTTGTATGGCCTTAGCACACCAACATAACTGACTAATTTTACTGAATCACGCACACCATAGCGGTCTCGCAGGTTTATTTTATTATTGCTTGGCTCAGGGTAACTGCCTATATAATTACCATGAAATATGATTTTCGATTTTGAACCGATATCAATATTAAGCATATGTGATACTAATTCTTGTGCTTCCCTACTGTGAAAAATGACGCGATTTACCGATTTAGCGAACCATTTTCGAACGAGTAACTCCCGTTTAGTATTTAACTGCTGATGTGCCAATTTGTTATGTACGGTCCATACGACTTTCTTACCTCTTAATCTGACTGAAAAGACATCGATTACTAAGAGTGAAAGCTTGATGTAAAAAACTAAGTTTGACTTGGTCCACATCAGTGGCTGCAGTATATCTATAATCCAGTGTACGTGAACGACATCTATATTTTTCAGTCCTTTGATGCTTTTGGTTAAGGGCAAAAGTGAACGCGAAAAAGGAATGAACGCCGTTTCTACGTGCTCCTTACTTAGTGCGCTAGCCAGAAGGGATTGATACGGATTAGCGTTACGGTAGTCCGGTAAATGGACAGCATAAGTTTTATTGTTTTTCATTTTGCCATTTTCTTCATATTTCAATACACATCATTTAGATTCATTAGCATTGTTGTTTTAATAATAATCTTGCATCTGGGAAGTAGTTTAAAAATCGCTTAGCACTCTCTTTATTTAAACAAGTTATTTTATGGCAACCGAAGCTGTCCGCTAGATATTTATACTGGGTACTAAATTTTGTGCATTCCTTGCCTCTTGCGACGCGCCCGCCTAACAAATCCATATGAAAAGCAAAAAAGCCATCCTCTCCACCAGGCCAATCTTTTGGAGAAAATCTCGTTAAGCATTCATAGCTTAAATGCCAATCTCGTACGCTGAGGCCGCCGTTTCCTCCATCAATCGTTAAACCTATAGGTCTTTTGCGTTCCCACCATGAGCCTATGTAGTCAAAATGGAGAAAATCTTTCAACACAAATTCAGATTTAGGGCAGAGCAAGGAGTCCGTTTGAAATACAACAATTTTACTACGTGATGCAATGCAGTTCCAAAATGTAGGAGATAAGAAAATTGCATTGTAACTTTTCGCATTTAAGTCGTGAATATTTAGTTTGGTTAATAAAACCTTACCGTTTGCAACCAGATTGGCTATTTTAGTTGATTGAATAAAAGCAAGATTTTTCTGACTATGAAATAGTTGTACTCGACAATCCGTTATTTCAACAAAATTAGTGATCACCTTTTCTAAAAGAGGGTGTTCTCTTGTTTCAACAATGACGCCTAAATTTGCTTCTTCAATCGGTGCGGTTTGTTCTATGCACTCTTTCAACACTATCGGCATATTATTAAAATTAGGGCGGTCATCTGTCTTGGGAAGAAAATGGTAGAGAGGAGATAAATCCGAAGAATGAATGTCAGAGGGTTTTATCCCATTTTTTAAGTGATTTGCCGTCACTTTTTGTGCCGAAGAAGGCAATAATGCACGAGTATCAAGCCAATTCATCATGTTGCATAAAAAGCTTACCTTTAAAGTTTGCTTGCTACCTTTGATATTGCCTAGCTTAAGTAGCAATGACTCAATTGAGCTGATGTTTTGAGATGGTGTGGCATTGTTCACATAACTTAAACCGCTGCCGATCTTTTTTTCAATAATACTTTGATCGATTTTAACCTTGCAATACTCCTCAATATCACGGAGCACTTCAGGCTCTGATACAAGGTCTTTATAGTCAATGATCAAACCGCCGGTTAATTTCTGTGCATATGAAAACTCTCGAATTAATCGAGCTCGATGTTTGGCGAAGGCAAAGGGGGTAAAAACAGGCTTTGTAGGCCATTTCGCATACCAATCCATATGTTGGCTAAAGTTTTTGTAAGACGAGTACGCGTCGTTCATGTCCCTTGTCAGATAAATGAATTTCGCCTTCGGAAAAAGGGCTTTCAGAAATACGGCTTCTTCAAGGCCGAAACGGACTTCTTTAATCCCCCATCTCTTTTCACTCTCATCAGGAGTAAATAGTGTTCTTAAAAACTGCCTATGGGCGGCTAATAGTCGTGCTTCATTTGGATAGAGATTTGCTATCCATTTATCTGCATTTTGCTCTTTCGGAACATTGTCATTTATGTAGTGTCTTGGGGGCCAGTTGAGGGTGAAGGGCCTAATCATATTGGCTAAAGACTGTATAATATTACATTTATCGTGAGGCTCTCCCCATAAAAATAGATCATGAGATGATGACAGCAGCCTTTGCATCAACGTAGAGCCGGAGCGCCAACCCGCCGAGAATATAAATACGGGCTCATCTTTAGGGGGGTCTTCTTGCGCCGCCGCGTAGTGTAAAAACTGCCTCATTCTAGAGGGGTAATCTAGGGTGTCGGTTAATTGCCTAATATGGGCTCTATGAGCCTGCGGGGACCCAACGAAAACAAATAAATTGCTTATTAAATTAGTAATACGTCGCGTTTTTTTTATTTTTATGTTGGTCATAATTCCATTGCACCTAACAAATGCACTCCTGCATCCTTACTAGAGTTTCGACACTAAACACAGCTTAGGCATGAATAGTAATTCGGATGATGCTTTCATCCTAATTTTTCTCTTATTTGGGCGATATATTTGGTCATTAAACGTTTAAAAAAGAGACATCTTTCGCTCCTTGGCGCCAAATTTTGCACAATTAATGCCATGGCGGATATATATAACAGCGTAAAAACTCCCCCAGATAAAAGAAGCATAGCAAGGCCTGATGAGTCGATGATACGACTGAGGTACTGCGCCACTAAAACGCTTAAAAGGGCCACGGATGTGCATATTAAACACCATATTCCCCAAGCAAACAGGGAGAAGTAAATCCGTAATCGTATGAAAAAAATTAACACACATGTTGCACTTATGCCTAATAGCCCTCTAAGTTTTGCAAATTCGGGTAAATCTGTGTCGCCGAGAGTAAATAAACCAAAAAATATTAAAATTAGGCTAGCGATGTCAAACATCAGTAATTTGGATATCCACCCTTTTGCAATCATTATTTGTTCGAACAATACGATGAAGGGGATATAAAGCACTAATAGAGATAACCGACTAAGCAACAAGTAGCTATCGCTCCATTGTTCGCCCAAAACTGTGTCGATAAGCGGAGCAGGGAAATGCCAAATATAAAAAACGATGGGTAAAGTGAGCATAGTTGTGGCCATGAGCGACAACTCTATCTGCCCGTTTAAGGTTTTTCCACTGTGATGCTTGGCACTGAAAGTTGCAAGTAAAGGTTGAATTGCAGGGGTCAGAAAGTTTTGGCTTGGTAACATTACAATATCACGAGAAAGATAATATCTGCCAAGATCACGAGCGTTAAAAAGACTCGATACGATAAATGTATCAATTTGAGAGCGGGTATATCCAATGATATTTTTGGCCAGTAGCCATCTTGAAAATAACCATTGCTGCTTTATATTTTTCAGTGAAAAAGAAGGCCGAAAAGTATGCACAACGTAAGAGCCGAAAGTGAAAATTAACGCCGATGTAATATCTCCGATGATGAGCGCCCAAAAACTGGGATAAATCCAAATCATTAGCATCACAGCACAAAATGAACCGAGACGCTGAAATATCGTTAAGAAGAATAATTGCTTGTACGCTAATTCACGATGAAAAAGTAGTATTCCAGAGTTGCGCAACGCGCGTATCGGCAAAACGCACGTCGCAACCAAAAGTGCGCCAGTGAGTTGCATTTCAGAGTAGAAACTATTGATGAATGGTATGCATAGAACGAGGAGGAGCGTAAGGCAACCTTTTATCAGTATATTGATGGTCCAGGCTGCGTCTAAATCTCCATCAGATATCTCTTTTTTCTGAATAATATACTGTTCATTGCCTAAGTCAGAGAGGACATCAAAGAAATAAATCACCATAGATATGATTGCGGCGATAGCGAAATCTTGTGGTATGAGCACGCGCGCTAAAATCACAATGCTAATTAAACCAACAGAGCGTTGAAATAATTTACCGGCTATTAACAGAGATGCACTATTAATAAGTTTGTTGGATGCATTGTTCATAACATGACGTTATCTGCCGGATTTTTCACAATTTATTGAACTCTGTCGCTATCTTTTCACTTAGCACTGGCCAGTCCAGGGTTTGTTGAACGTGCTTTCTACCTGCTTTGCCCATGCTTTCTCTGAGTGTGTCGTTTTCGAGTAAATCGCATATCTTTTCAGCTAACTTTTGGGGCTGGGTGCAATCGACGATAAAACCCGTCTCGCCTAGTAACATGGTTTCAGATGTGCCTCCTGAGTCCC